>Ga0208813_1000235_pt1 | contig 47340 bp, 46 predicted proteins | sample MalvireepMed_904_FD_184250 | JGI IMG/M metagenome (GOLD analysis project Ga0208813, IMG submission 184250) | Marine viral communities from the Global Malaspina Expedition - Malaspina viral metaG DeepMed_904 (SPAdes) (version 2) | ecosystem: Environmental > Aquatic > Marine > Oceanic | place... | reverse complement strand
GTTTTGATGGGGAAATCAGGCAGCCTGCCAAGGTGGCAGCTTTGCCGTGGAATCAGTGGCAGCTTTCGCGTGGAATGGGTGGCAGGCTTCGTCTGGAATCAGTGGCAACCTTGGTCTGGAATACGCAAGCCAGATCTTTTTTGATCCTAGGGAACTTAAACAAGGCAACTATTTACAATTCGAAACAGCTCTTCGCTCAGACAGCGGCACGTCCTATGAGCTTGAAGAGTGGATTGGAAGAGGTGGAAATGCATCTGTTTTTCGGTGTAGCGAGAGGACATCGGGGAAAGAGGTGGCTATTAAATTTTTGCTACAGCCTGGTTATAAAAGTGCCAAGCGCTTCCTACGAGAAATTCAGCTTTTAAAATCGATTAGAAGTGACCACATCACTACCTACCACGGGTCTGGAAGAGTTCTTGCTGAACATAAAAAAAGTAAAAGAAAGGTAAAAATACCATTCATTGTGATGGAGCTGGCAGACTGCAATTTACAAGAGTTGATGCGAAGTGCCGCTCAACCAATAAGTTATGAAAAATATTCTGGTCAGTTTCGGGGTTTGGCAAGCGCTTTAGCTGATCTCCATGGGAAAGCTGTACATCGAGATATCAAGCCAGAAAATATACTCATCACCGGCGAACGTTGGCTATTAAGCGATTACGGGTTGTGTACTTTTGTTGCGCCCGGTGAAGAGGATCTAACGGGAGAGCGGCAAAATGTCGGACCAAAGTTCTGGCTATCTCCTGAAGCCCACAATCGTCGCCTTGGTCATGCTGACTGCATTGATGCAGCATCTGATGTATTCCAACTAGCTTCAATATTTTGGTACGTCGCAACAGGGCGACATCCCAGTGGGATTGTCTCTGAAGAGGACTGGAGGGGGCCTACTAGGCTATTCGAAATTCTGCACAGAGCATTACTTCACGACACACGTAAGCGACCACAGAATGGTAGCGAGTTTTTGGCAGAACTGGAGGGGGCCTTAAACGTTTAGCCCCCCGGTGCTCACTTGTGACAAGCAAGACAGACTTTTGCTTTTCCATAAAGATCATCAATGTCCAAAGGCTCACTATCACTTCGAAGAGGGTTTGGTTGAGATTTGCTCTTCTGCCTAGCCAGACGCTCCTCATGATCTTCTTTAATCTGTTGGACCCGAGCAGGCTTCTCTAACTCTTCCAGAGACTCTCCTTGGCTCCAAGTAAACGGTGAGCCGTGTTCAACAGCATTTTTTTCGTAGGCCTTGGCTTCTTCAAAAGCTTCTGGGTGGCGCTCCATCAAGCGAACCCATTCAATCTTCTGCTGATAAAAGCAGAACGTACAGCCACTTCGAGTACGCCACTCATAATATTTCGGTAACCCCAAGCCAGCGCCCTCTAGAATATCCAAGACATCTGCCTTATCGATACCAGCGTCTTTGAACGGGAGCTTTACAATGAGGTTATCGTCTTTCGATGCGTAACCCTCGCGATATTCCTCATCCCCGCGAATAGCGACGTAACTGTATATGGTCATCCCCTCATCCAGCATAGGGCGAACCCATTGCTCGAAAGGTCGAAGCTTCAGCTGACGCGTGCACCATCTTGTTTGGGCTGAAGGCAAAAAATCATTGTATTGCTTCAACCAAAAATCGAAATCGCGATCGGGATTCAAACGTTGGATTGGCTTACCAAGAAACCCTTCAAGGCGACCAAGATACTCATATACCTCGGGCAACTCTTTACCAGTATCGGTAAAGAAATACTCGATATCGATTTCAGGATGGTGTTGCCGCATATACACAGCTAGGGCAGCACTATCCCTCCCCCCGGACAAACCTAAAACATGCCTTTCTTTGGTTGCCATATCGCTATGCGACCTCACCGTTTTCTGAATTGGACTTCTTTAAATTAGGATCTTCGATGTATCTCGCACTCAGTTGTGCTAACGCAGCGAGAACAATATTTTTGTTCATCGTTCCAGCCCCATCCAAGGTTTCCGTGACCCTATCAACGAGATGCTCAATCTCTTCCCGGTCGGAGTCAGTAACTTCAAACTCTTGCAGAAGTGGTGTTGGCCTTCCATCTTTACCAACAAGTACTGCCATTGCATGCCGCTTCTCAGGCCGGCCTTTTATCCTTGTGAAGGTTTCTGCTTTGAGGAACTTTTGCGCCATAGACGCGAGCTCTATTGACGCTCGATCCATATCCGGATCAACCCAATCTCTCGGCGGTTTGTTTGCTGCAAGGCTGGCAATAGATTCGAAGCCTTGGTCGCTGCCTTCAAATTCTGCAAGCCGCCCCACAAATGCGTCCAAACGGAAATCACCAGCAAGTTCCTTCACGTTCTCCGCGCGATCGCGTAATTCAACAAGCGATTGAGGTGAGAGATTGGGGACTTGCAACTCAGCAAGAAGCATGTCCCTAAGTCGATTTACCATCGCTGGGTATGCTTGCACCAATTCTTGAAGCCCCTCGCGCACTACAGAAACGACATTGTGAACATCAAATTGCTCTGATATATCCGCACTCTGCGGATCTACAAACGCTGGAATATCATCGAATAAAAACTTATTCGGATCGTTCGCACGCTTGAACATATCTCGAACCTGAACGGCCCTAGAGGACAGTCGCATCGTTCGCTTCGTCCAGTTTGGGAGTTTTTCATAAATAGCAACTAACCCCCGCGCAACGTCGATGGGTTGGAGATGGATGAGTTCATTTTTTCCGTCAAGCTCCCGCACGAGATCGACCATTTCTGAGAGCAAGCTGCGCGAAACCCTATCGATATCCATCCAGCGTAATTGGATCGTCTCAGCGTCCTTTGCAAGGTAATCCACGTCCACATCATCGAATATGGCCCGGAATAAACCTTGCCTGTATACAGCGAGGTGATCTCGTTGACTCAGAATGAACGCAACGGATAGTACGGGCATCAGTCCCGGCTTAATACCGAACGGCTTTTTCGCCCAACAATTATCGAATATTTCAGCAACTGTTACGGGCCGATCCTTGCGATCTTTAATATACTTAATTGCGGCATTCCAAGCCGGAGCTAGGTTGTGCTCCTTGTCATCCTCAGGTGGTGTAACGAAACGCCAACCATTTTCGGTTTCAGCATGAATACCGGTGGCTCGTAGAAGCGAAGCATACAGACCGCCTTCTACCGGGAAGCCTTCAATGCCCAAGCAAGGCTCGGCTTCGTGCATTATCATACGTTTGAGAAGCCTATTTTGGCCGGCTATAGCGCTGCCTGAGGGCTTTTGACGATTCAGAAGCTCGTTGTGTAGTGTTGGAGACCGACTAAAACGCCTGGCCGCGAGGTCGGATGCCAAGCCATTTAAGCCAGTCTGACTGTATTGCTTCGGTAACTCCCCTTTTCGGCACCATGTAGCTTCGGCAACAAACTTACTCAATTCCATTTCCAGCTGCGCCTGCATTTCGGCAATTCTTGCCGAAACTTCACGCCTCGCTACCGGATCACCGGCAAGCTCGGGGTGATCATTACTAACTTTGTGGAGCGCCAACAACTCCTTTGCCAGCACCACGATGGACCAGGCTTGCGGTGAGTAGCCCGCAACGATGTCCCATTCTTCACTCAACTCGGCCGCTTCTTGGCAAAGATCGTGGATCCGTTCTTCATCTTCCCCTTTCGTAGGAACGACGAGCAGGAACGCCCCAATAACACCGCCCTTTGGTTTAAACCGCTTAGCTACTCCCAACACATCCTTTGCAGGTGCAATGTTCATATTGAACCATCGCATGGCGCCAGTCTTGTGATAATGTCGCTTGGCGAGAACAGGCTGCAAACCAGCCAATGATTCAAGATCCTCGTAATCCAGTTCTGCAATATCGTCCAGCGCAATGCCGAGGGCCTGATCGATATTAAAATCACTGCCAGCAAAGATGGCATGGGCACCCTGAAACTTCTTGAATATAGTTAGCGACCATTTATCCAGGAGTGCGAGCGCATCTTTCAAAGAGTCTTCGCTGAGATCAGGGAAGCAGGTTAGAAGTAGCTCAGAACTTGGCACTAGCCCGGATCGTTCCTTGAACAGATCTATAAGTGCTATGTTTTTTAGGAGCTTAACTAAGAAATCATCCCCACCGCTACCTTCACAGCGGTCTAAAGCTTCGGCTGCAATCGCCCATCGATGACCATCTGGAGATGCCAGAATCGAAGGCTCAAGATTGGCGCGCAGATAGTCCCATAGCTTATCCGGTGTGTAGACATCCGATTCATTAGCCAAGCGGAGAAAATCTTGAAATCCATTGGGCTCCGAAGAGTTGAGGAAGCCGAAAATGCTACGTTGATTTTGCCCAAATCTCCGTCGAGAAATAGGACCTAAAAGGCAAGCCACAACAGGGTGTAGAGGCCAACAGCTAGCAAGCATCTCGGCCAATCGCCCCGCGCTCTCTGGGTGCCCCTTACGCGCAATGTTCGCAACAGTTTGGACCTGAGTTCCGGACTTCGGCTTACCTCCATCTACCTCAATTGCACGAGCAATTAAGTCAATCTGTTCTTCGCCCATCGTGTTAACAGGCAGATCAACAAAACGTCCTTGAATCTTCGACCACTCATTTCGCAGTTCATGTGAAAGCCGGTGGGCATATTCGTCAAACGCTTGATGTAGGACGCCTACGAAAAGAAGTCGACCGTTACTCCGCGATGCAGCTTCGGCTATTCGCTGAAAAAGATAAACATCAGATCCATCCTGAGCAGCAGCTTCTAGGAATTTCCCCATCTCGTCGACAAACAATAGGAGACCGCCATGCTCAGAGGCATCGCTGTTAGCCAGAGAGACGAGACTTTCCAAAATGCTGTCTTCCGTCCAGTTTAGTCCGGGACGTGAAGAAACATACCCCGCCTTTTCTAGCGCTTCACCCAAAACATGGACCGGATCGCCTCGCCTCCCCACGACCGGCAGGATTCGCCATCCGCGCTCGCCAGTCGGAAAGGCGTTTCGTATCGTTCGGGTGAGTCGGTTTCCGAATACGGAGGCCGCTTGCTCCTTCAATTCAGCGTTTCCATCAAGCAAAGCACTAAGAGCAATGGCTAGGCTTGATTTTCCGCTACCGTATGGCCCTGTCCAGGTGAATGCACCCTGCCCAGTTTCCGAGGTATGCCGAGCCATCGAGACAAGAACATCAGCTGAAGACTGAGGGCAGATAAAGCCGTTTAAGGCTTCTTTGCTACCAAGATCCGTGTCGATTTGCATTGATTTCTGGAAACGCCGGGCAATGCTGACTCGATCAATCAAAGACACTATGCGGCCTCTCTATCATCTGCGCTTTTAAAGTCATTTCGAACGAAATCAAGTGCACTACCGAACTCCAGGTCCGGGTTTCGAATAACTTGCTTCAAGCCTGCAGTTTCCGACCAACGGAGATCATTGTCAGTAAGGGCATCAAGCCTAAACAACCGGTCGGCGACATCGTTCTCATCAAGTAGAAAAATCCTTCCAGGAGATCCGGGTTCGTGAGCGATTGCCTCGAATGAAAGCGTTGAAGAAGCGGGAGAGAATTCCTGCCAGAACTCTAGTAGTGCACAAATAAAGACGCCATCACCCAAAGTATTTTTTTGGCCGCGTACAAATCTGTATTCGTCACGCCGAGAAACGTGCTTTATTAAGCCAAGCTCTGCAAGGGGACTTTCAAGAGAATCGTCTCTTCCACCTTTCCCCGAAATGGGCTGACCTGCATAAGTGTTCAGAAAGCAAGCAACATCATTCTTTATCGTGGCTTTAGCTGATGAAGGCCATTCACTCTGCAGCCTTTCGATGAACTTGTCGCGCTCAAATGTCACGGCTGAATAGTTACTAAAGGCCCAATACCACGTCGTTTTTTTCTTCCAATCCGTTGCCAACTTCCAATGAATCAACCACAGAGAGTTCGGACTTTCTAGATAAGGATCAACTCCATCAGGACCAAAAAGCAGCTTGCCTAGCACAGTTGTGGTAACTTTATTTGTACCCACAGGCTCTTCGATGACACCGGCAACCGTAGCCCAATGCCGAATTGACGCCACCATATTTTTGCCAACCCCAAAAACCGCGATAGCGTCATCCCCCCAACACAGGGCCTTATTGGCAGGCTCATCTTCTGTCTGAGCCACGCGATCAAAGCACTTTTTTAGCCACCCATACCTAAGCGGAAAAGTCTCGTGTCCTGAAAATTGGGGTTTATAGTCCTGATTATAAAGTGGCCCACGCGCCATGTACTGCTCTCCTGGATGATCCGTCCAGGTGACTGTAATACGTCCCCTATGCTATGGTCAATTTCAGCCTGGAAGCTTCATCCAGAATGCTTGATCATGCCAGATTTTTGTACGAGAAAGCTTCGCTTGCGCCATTTTTAATTGTCAGGATCACGGCTATGTATTTTGACTATCAGTCAACAACCCCGGTTGCTGATCATGTTTTGAAAGAAATGCGGCCACATTTTTCAGATGCCTTCGCTAATCCCCACTCCTCAGACCATGCACTTGGCTGGCGCTCTGCCACTGCAGTTGAAGCTGCAGCTCAGCGCGTAGCTGAACTAATCGGTTCAGATAGCGACGAAATCTTTTTTACTTCTGGAGCTACAGAGTCGAATAACCTAGCTATCCTTGGGCTGGGCAGGCGTGCTGGACTGAGAGGGTCATCAAAAACAAGAATTTTGCTAAGTGCAATTGAGCACAAGTGCGTTTTGTCGGCTGGGCGCGCGCTTCAAGATCAATACGGCCTCGTCGTTGATATCATTCCGGTTGACCACAAAGGCCACATCGTCGTTTCCGAGCTAGAGCGCTTGATGGATGACGACGTACTGTTGGTCTCAATCATGGCCGTTAACAATGAGATTGGCACGATACAAAACATCCAAAAGCTGTCAGAGGTTGTGCGAAAACACGGTTCCATTTTTCACTGCGACGCGGCCCAAGCTCCCCTAGCTATCTCTGTGGCAGACTTCGCGTCTCATGTAGACATGCTCAGCCTATCCGGTCACAAAATGTATGGTCCAAAAGGCATAGGTGCACTCTACATAAACCGTGAACTTCAAGAGGAAATCGAACCTCTAGTATACGGCGGCGGCCAACAGAAAGGTATTCGCCCTGGCACTCTACCAACCCCACTATGCGTTGGACTGGCCTCAGCAAGTGATTATGTAAGCTCACCCGAAGCGTCCCATAAACGCGAAGAACTCCGTACCCTTCGGGACAGATTCTTGAATAAGCTCCTGGCTCTACCTTATTCCGCAAGACTGTTTGGAGCGGAGCTGGAAAATCGCCATCCGGGCAACATATCAATTGGATTTGAAGGCTTGAATGCACAAGACATTCTGGGGGCACTACAACCGAGGCTAGCTGCTTCAACTGGCTCAGCCTGTACCTCAGGCATTCCTGAACCGTCTCACGTGCTGAAAGCCATCGGCTTAACGACGGAAGAGGCTGAATCTGCCATACGATTCAGCCTTGGTTTTGAGACCACGGAGAAGGAAGTCGATAACGCAGTGGAATTGCTCGAACATGCGCTACTCAGGCTCACCAATTCACTATCAACAACACTTTCTACAGCATAGCCAACCGGGCGAGCACCCAATCACGAACTCACATGCTCCATTGTTTGAGGACGCCCTTTTAGGAGTCCTCCACAAATTCGAACAGCTCCCCCACTTCGCATCCCAAGAACCGACATAACGCGTCTATCGTCTCAAGCTCCACACGACTCGCTGTTTCGTGATAAAGCCGGGTAATCGTCCCCCGGTTCACCCCTGTTTCCCTCGCCACATCAACAATTTTGAGCTTCTTCTCGCCCATCAGCTTCGACAGATGGCACTTAATCATTTGGCCCACCAAAGAACAAATTAACTCGCAGGAGATCAAAAAGACTTGCAAAAGGTCTTTATGCGTGCATAATGGTCTACAGGAGGACATTTTGAGGCGCTAGTAATGCGGTATGCCCTCCAGCACTAAACGATAGCAGAGGTGAAAAGTTATGTCACAGGAGTATCTGACTACCGAGGAGCTCGCGCAGCGCATCAAATACGATGCTCGCACCATTCGCGAACGCTTGAAAGACAGTGTTTTGCTTGAGGGCGTTCACTACATCCGCCCGTTCGGAGGGCGAAAAATTCTTTATATCTGGGAGAAGGTTGAGCAAGACATGTTTGATCATGCCACCAATGTTGCCTTTGCCGTGCCAATGGCTCGGGGAGGTGTGTGCCGTGGGTAAGATCGTCGCGCGACCCGAAACCGGAAAACTGTACTTCGACTTCCGCTACCGTGGGAAACGCTGCCGGGAGCAAACAGCGCTCTCAGACGTACCCAAAAATCGGAAGCAGTTGGAAAAAATCCTCGCAAAGGTTGAGGCGGAAATCACTTTGGGGACTTTCGAGTACCAGAAGTATTTCCCTGACAGCCCCAAGGCGCAGGAATTTACCCGGCAAGCTGAATTGCAGCGCGCTCGGGGAGCCCATGACACACCGCTGTTCAGTGAGTTTTCACAAACATGGCTCGACGAGATGCGGATTCAGTGGCGCCGTTCCTACACCGAGACGGTTGAAGGAACACTGGAGAACTATCTGATTCCGGAATTCGGGGAGTCGGAGGTTGGCCACATCACCAGGCAGGAAATTCTTTCGTTCCGGGCGTCACTCGCCAAAGTAGAAACCCGGAGCAAAAAGCCACTTTCCGCCAGCCGTATCAACCGCATCATGACGCCTTTGCGCATGATTCTGGGAGAGGCAGCCAACCGGTTTGAGTTTACCTCACCTTATCAGGGGATCAAATCACTGAAGGTGCCTCGGTCGGATGTGGAACCATTCTCGCTGGAAGAAGTTCGACTGATTCTGGATACGGTTCGAAAGGATTTCACGAATTACTACACCGTTCGTTTCTTTACCGGACTTCGGACTGGTGAGATCGATGGTTTGCAATGGGACTGCGTCGATTTTCAACGTCGGCAAATTCTGGTCCGCCAGGCGCTAGTGGAAGGAAAAATTGAGCAGACCAAAACGGATGGCAGCTATCGGCACGTTGAGATGTCTCAGCTGGTGCTCGACGCCCTCAAGGATCAGAAAAAAGCCACTGGCAGCAATACCTTCGTGTTCTGCAACCGCGAAGGCAATCCGCTGAACCACAACAATGTGACCAAGCGAGTTTGGTACCCGCTGCTTCGACATCTCGGGTTGCGAAAGCGACGTCCTTATCAAACTCGTCATACGGCAGCGACTTTGTGGCTGGCCGCCGGCGAGAATCCGGAATGGATTGCCCGTCAGATGGGGCATACGACCACGGAAATGCTTTTTCGAGTTTACAGCCGCTATGTACCGAATCTGACCCGTCGGGATGGTTCGGCGTTTGAGCGCCTTTTGATCACAGAGTTTCAGAACCCGGAGTCAAAAGCCCTGGAGGACACTGCCAATGAGAAGTAACGCTATTCACTCCCGTCAGCGCATGCTCCGGTGCGGAAACGATGTCCGGATTGTTCGGAACCTTGCCGCGGCACTTACCGTGGCAATGAATATTACTCCGGGTAACCAGCTGGTTATGGCGCTCGGTGCTGGAGACGAACGCTCCAACACCGAAGCGCTTGAGACCTGGGTGCAGCTTCAGCTCGCTCCTCTTCGTGGAATGACCAACCAGCAGTTGTTGGCAGAGTTGATTCAACGACTGGAGAGGAAACTGGCGGACCATCTGGAGGCTGGACAATGAGCAATCAATCTAATGAGATCGTGCAGTGGTACCGCGTCGATGGAATCAGACTGGTAACTCCAGCAACGGTAGGCGCGAGCTGGATGTTGGAGCTGAGTGATTCCTCGGGACAATCTACCGAGGCACTATGGGTCGTTAACGATCTCCCCAAACGCACCATCCCCCGCGAGGGAAGCTGGGGCTTGTTCCGGCTGGCTTGCTATGACATGGGGCTGGCACTGACGGCCAACGTCGTGACCGCACTGCTGGCAACGCTCGCGCCTTATTAAATGAAGGTGGGATCTGAGTCGACGCTGCCTCTTGCGACTCAGATCCTCGTCCTCGTCATGATGCCTGGCACTTCCTAATCAGCGCTTCTCTCTGCGGTTCATCATAAAATCCTCTGAAACGCCTTCCCCATCGAACCAAGCATCCCAATCCTCTGGTTGAATGGCGGGCTCCGTGGGTCGCTCGAATTTCTCAACGGAACCTTTAAGTCTCTCCAACGGGTCAGACTCGCTACGACCCGGCTTAGCCAATTCGTCAGCATGGGCTCCGTAGGCATCCAAGTTTTTGAGTAGCTCGTGCTCTGTTGGTCGCTTCTTTTTCATGGAAACCTCCGGCTTCCTAACCCAGCATTATAGTTTACCAAACCTGTAACCGGATCCATCCAAAAACAGCGTCAGACTTAGATCCCTTTTGGGTTGGTCACGGCGGCATCAAGAGCCTTTTGTCGATCATCTGATGGCGTGCTGGCGCTTCCGAGTTGGTCCGGCTCCAGGAGATACGTCGCAGCAGAAAACGCTGCAAACAGTATAGCCTCCCAAAAATGCTCAGTAGGCCCCCACTTGCCGCCCCTATCGAAAATCAGTTCTTCAGGCGGCAGAACCTCCGGAAACCAGCTCCCATAAAGGCCATCATAACGCCCCTCACGATTGACCACGCGCTCAACAGAAATCCATTTTGCCTCCAATTTTAGCCATTGGCTGTAGTGCCGTTTTAACTTCTGGTCGGTAATTGCAAGGTCGGCCGGAACTCTCACCTCGATCCGAATCCACGACTGAATCCCAATGGCCTTGAACAAAGCGATCTGATTTAACTTCTGAGGCTCTTTCCGATGCCTCACTTGACTCTTCACGCGTTGCACAGCATGAAGGTGCTCGCTAATAGCTTTACTTGCCATGTCTGAATCGCTGGCGTACCAGGCTATTAACGCATCGAAAAATCGCTTCGTGTAACGCCTGATAACCTGTTTTCGGGGAGGAGCGATAAAGAAGGGCAACTGGGGATCACCTTTTTTCCGATCCTTATCCTCAAACGGTTTGCTGGTCCGCTCGTCGGTCGTAAAAAAGCGGCTGCGCTCTTGGCCCTTGGCTCGTTCCCGCCCTTTGTAGGTCAACGTAGCAAGGTACACAGCATTATTGTGGATTTTCGAAATCAAATATTCACTGAACCCCATAATCTTAGCGACACGGGAATAATCTTGATCCTCCAGGTTACGGACGTCCGACTTCTCAGTCAGGAATCTTTCTACCTGGTACGGCGCAAGATAATGAATTTTCTGCGTGTAATCGTGATAGGGACTAAAATCTGTTGCCGGCTCGGATCTAAGTTTCGCCGCTGGTTTGCAGGAATAATCGCGCGGCCAGGAAGATATCAGCGAGTTCAGAATTATTGATACGGTCGGCTTTCTGATTCTTCTGCGTTGGTTGTGCTTCTCGGTTGCGCCGAGCGACATGCCGGTAATGTTGGACTGCATAATCTGGGTGAGCGCCACCTCATGGTTATCAGACAGGCGCTGAACGAGAGCCCAGTCCGCCGAATGCGCGTAGGTCTGCATGGTTATTGAGGGGCTGGAATGCCCCAGCCACGTTGACAACATATAGATGCTGGACAAGGTGTCGCTGAGACCGGCTTTTCGCCACATCACCTCATCTGCACATGGGTGATAGAGGTGGACCATATCAATTCGGTAGGCTGGCGGAATGAACTGCAGCGGTTCGAACTCCAGCATTCTGAGCAGCGTGAGACTGGCGAATGAATGCCGGAGGTGATGAAATCGCGCGCTTTGATCCCCCGTCACGTGACGCAATGTTTGTGTTACCGGCACCATCACCATTCGTTCGACCAAATGCCTTTCGATCCCCACTGGCAAATCGAACATTGGTTTCTCAAGATCTCCGGAACATTGAGCCTTCCGTCGCTCCCTCAACGAGCGAATTAGTATCAGCTCCTCTTTCGTCAATAGTACCCACAATGGCAACCGCCGAGTTGCGCTGAAGCTTTTAAGCCTTCGAAAACCGTTCCGTTGTACCAATAATTCGACTCGCTCCAGATTCGTGTCGAATCCCACGAAATCCTTCAACTTAAGGCCCAGCGCTTCAGTTCTCCGCAGACCGCAACGGTAACCCAGCACCAGCGCCGCGGCACATAAGCGTGACAGATCATCGGCTCGCCCCTGCGCCAACAATTCATATGCCCGGATGTATTCGGTGGGCGTTATGATCGCAGCATCGACTTCCCCGGCTCCAGCAGTACCCTCAATCTCCGCTTCGGAGTAATCAAAAGCCTGCTCTAAAAATCGATGAAAATACCCCAGGCGGGCTGCCACAGGCGGCTTGGCCGCAGAGCTATTTTCAAGCGCGACCTCATACAGCGCTTCCCACTGCTCTCCCGTTCGTTCCTTTAGTTCCTTGGGACACACAAGTTCCGAGGCGAGCGGTAGCAGTGCCTTGCTCACCTTTTCGACATAATCCAGTGTCGACGATGGAGCGAGCGGCTCACCGCTCTTGTTTCCATGTGCCAACAGGTGAATGGCCCAGTGTGCCAAAAGTTCAATCAGTGGATGCAGGTCTATATGCTCGTTCAGGTAATCCCGAACTCCGGCCCTAACCCTCATGGCCTCCTGTTTGCCACTTACGCCTTGCGCCCGTAAGAGCGCTTTCAGTCGCGACAGCGATTCACGGAGATTCCTGCATCCGGCTTTGTTCGCGATTCGTTCGTGCTCCACTGCTCTTATGCCGTCAGCCTCTTGTTCCTGTTTCTCCATCAGTCGCCAATGCCCGCCAGAGACGAACCGAACCATATTGACAGACGAGATAGGCGGAGCCAGGCGAGCCGTTTCTGCGTAGGTTCGCAGTACGCCTGGCAAAAGCACCGCCGTTTTGGCACGACTAAGTTCAATTACTCGCTTTTGTGGACTGCGACCAAGCGTTGCTGTGGGGTCTAGGTGCTTCAGGTAGTTTCCGATGAGATTCCTGACAGACTCCCTGGGCCACTGACGACCATACCGCTTGTAAAACCTCATGAGTAACAGTGCAGTTACGGGCACAGGAAAAACTCGACGGTCTGGTCTCTCAGCTTCGACCTCGTATTTGAGTGGCGCCTGCGTACCACTATCTTCCTGCTCTGAATCAGTCTCACTCTCAACGGTTCCCGCTTTCGAGGAGCGATAACGACATTCCAGCCAGACTCTGTCTCCTTGGACGTGTGCGCCGGAGCGTATTGCCTCCGGCAGCTGAAGCACAACCTTATTACTCAGGCATCCACTGTGCATGATCAGGCTGAACAACAGTTGACCGGCAGCCAAAGAGATATCTTTCTGCAATCCGGTCTGAGAAGTGGTATCGCCGAGATCCTCGAAAAATTGCGCATTCAGGACGTTATACTCCTGGCACAGGTCTTGGGAGCGGTTCGAGATAGCCGATGCCTCCATGGATAAAGTCCGGACCATAGAGGGTGGATTTAACTGCCATCCCAGCTCCTGTGTGCCGCGATACAAGCCTTTTACCAACAGGTTGTGAGCATCTCTCAGTTCCTGCCCCATTAATCCCTCGCACACGGCCTCACGCAACATTTCCACGTGTTCATCTGACAATGCAATATCACGCTCTCCGTTATACAGTTCTGGACGGGACATCTTGAGCTCCTCTGTCAGCCTTAACCGCATCGAATCCCGACGCCTTTTCCGCGACTCTTGCCGTGCCGCAGCGCCCAGTTTGGTTTCTCCGGCCGAAGCTCGCTTTTCAGTCGCCCTTTTGATCTTCTCCGCCGTGGGCACGCCGACCTCTTGCCACCCCTTCCACATGATCACTTCTCCCCATATCCAGAAATATCAACGAAGCCAATTTGCCCTGCGATCGTCTCCAGTGCTGCTCCGACCTCTTTGATGTAATGCAACGGGTCCAGTCCCGAATACCGAGCTGTCGGCTCGCGGCCAATACCCCAGTGCCCCATAAACGTGTCAACGTAGTTGCCGGATACCCCACACTCTCGCAGAGCACCTCTCAGGTAATGCCGGTTAGAGTTGAGGTGTAACCGGTACGCCCAGGCAAAACGCGCTTTTATCGTTTTGGGTGTCACCCTCTCCAGATCCCCGTTGCTGGAGAGATAAAACAAAAACCCGGCCGTGCCTTTTCCACCCAGGCGCCCCAATCGTTCCCTGACCAATCGTGCATGTTGCTCATAGGCTCGCAGTTGAGCTCGAAGCGTGGCGCACACTGGCACCATCCGAACATGCCCCATGTCATCTGCGGTCTTATCAACTATCACGAGCGTCCCGGCCTCCTCATCCCAATCCGAGCGTTTATCCAGCACGTCAGTGACAACGCGATAGCCCGTCAGAAACAACACCATCAGCAATGTGTAGTTGGTGAAAGCGTTGTGAAAGCCGATTAACAGTTCCGGGGCCGCCCATGCGGCACGCCATCGCTCGACGTCGCTCTGAAAGTCGCTACAAAGCGCCTGAATCGCCGACACTCGAAGCGCCAGGTTCGACCCCACTGCACCATCCAGTCCGAGTTGTTGCTGTTGACCGTTTCGCGCCGGGACTCGCTCTAAAAGGCCCTCCCACCTCGTCAGCACTTTCGTATACTGAGCAACAAGGTGCTCGCGATTGCACCAGTGGTAAAACAATGCAGCCGAAGCGCCTCCAGGCGGATGGCGCCCGGTGATCAAACTTGCTTCGACAAAATCGCCATCGATAGCCAGGATTTCGGAATATAGTTGCTGCTCGATACGGGTACGCGTCACGCTGCGAGAGCCATCTCTGGCCGACAAGGAAATTTCCCCGCTCAGAATCTGTGCCGTGTCCTCATCCATATCAAAAAGCGACACAGAGCGCTTTGATAGCCCCCGAGACCGCCGTACGATCAGCACCTTCAGGAGCTCCCAAATGTACTCAGTGATTGGTAGCACCAACCGATCAAGGTGGGGCTGCAAAACGGGCTCCCATTCAGGGTGAGATTTGCGACGATCCTCTGGTGCCAGAACCCCTGTCACCCACGTGCGATCGTTCGTGACCACGTACAGGTCACCCGGGCCGATGGTCAGAGGTAAATTATCCGCAGTGGCAACAAGCCGTATCTTCGCAACATCATCATAAGGTCGCCCGGTTATGAGGCTTAGGATTCTCAAGGCCGGAACAGCCAGAAACACATGCCCAGCTTCGGTTGTTAGCAGCTGACAAATCTCATCATCTGTTAATTGGCCCCACCGACCAGGCAACATATGAGCGGTTCGGCGCACGTGAGCAATTTGAAATCGAGCTCGCCGAGCAGCAATTTCGGGAGTCTGTCCGTGTGTTCGTGATATGGGTGCCTGCTCTCGGAAATAGATGCCAGCATTCTGGATCTCCATCGCACTATTCCCCTCACTGTAAGCAGTAGTTTTCCTAAGTTCTTGCGGGCTGAGATGATGCTCCCATATTGAAATTGTGGGATGTTCCAAATCCGTTTCGGGGTCACTGTCCAGTGGGACAATAACGTGCTGCTCGTCATTTCTCATCGGATCGCGGGAATCCCGATTGGCAGTTCGCTCACGAATCCCCAGGAAGCGGGCGAAGAACCGCTCAATATAGCGGAGGTACGTGAGCTGACCTTTTCCGTAATCCGCCCCTGCGATCGCTTCTTCAATATGGCGGTAGATCGCCTCGAACGACTTGCCCGATATATTGGCTAAAATTGCTGTCTGCAGTTTTCTCAATGCCAGCCACACCTCGTACACGGATGAGGAATATATTTTTCGGCTAACCTCTTGCTCGTTACTGCCGGCTTCCAAACGGCTTCGCCATTCACTAGTCGCGACCAGAATCGTCGTTATCGTCGCAGCAGATGCCGAATCGAGATTGTTCCGGGAAGACAACTGAAGCAGGCCCGCGTGCACGGGAAACTCTGTTTTTAGGCCGCGCTCAGAAGCGTGCTTCACACCCTGCTCTGTAGCGGTGGATTCCGTAATCGTTGCAGTCGCGTTAACGATCGCCGAAGGCAGTTGAACTGATTGAACGCCGTCCGTAAGTTTGTCGAGTCGCAGCAAAAGCTGGGCAATTGACGACAATCCGGTTTGGGTTCTGCTCAGCTGGCAGTACGTTGAGACATCTTGGATGCATTCATCAATACTCATAATTTGTCTCCGGATTGATCCAGCAGTTGCACGAAGCCTGATTGAATAGGAGCCGGTGAGTTAAGCTGGTCGTTGTGCCGAATTCTCAGGAGTTGTCTCAGTCTCGAGCGAGAGCACAGAGATGCAGAGATCTGTTTGCAAATCTCTTGAGGCGTCAGTTGCCAGGTTTGGAGAAACTGTTGATTCGCCGTTTGAGCCTCAAGGGCCATAGCACTCGTTGTTAAGAACGCCGAAATCCGTGCAAGGTGATTCACGCCAGCCAGAGTGCCCCGCAGCTCCAGCACACCCACCCTATGATCAGAAGGCAGTAGCTTTGCCAGAGCAAATGTTCGTAGATTGGCTACGACCTCGTAGTGAGCACCGTTACGAACCACCAGAATGGGCTGGGTCATCGAAGCGGTTTGAATTGCTGCAACGGACAGTTGAGCTGGAGCCGTCAGCGAAGACGTTTCTAGCCCCATGACGTTAAGTTTCTCGGTTGGAATCGGTGGGGCGATCAAACTGCTCACGGGCACGGAACGAAACCGAATCGGCTGAAAATCGTCTTTCTCTAGTAGATGGGTCATGCTCAGGAATCTCCTTAAACGATGACCCATGTTTTCAAGGCCGCGAGGGGGCCGGGTGACGTTAAACGGTGTTTTTTGTGCACGAACTCGTCAATTTGCGAGAAATCACCCCCAAACTGATTCCTGAATCTCGGGTTTGGCTGGAATTTCCTGCTTTCGATTTAGTCCGAACGACCGCTCCAGCCCGGAACGAGTCGTGAATTCGTGTGAGAGATTCTTCAATGACGATGCCGGGCACAGGCCCCAGAGATTCAAGAATGGCTTCTTAGCGTACCGCAGCGTTAGACCGTCGAGAATCAACGACACCAGATCGGAGACACGGAGGAAGCTGTCATCAACCTCTGAATTCGATGGCAACACAAGCACGCCGATCCATGCATTTGGAGGTAGAGAGTTACAAATCTCTATCGTTCGGAAATTGCCGATCGGCAAATACCCGCTGCCAGAGCGACGCACAACTGGTGGCATCAAGATCGACAGGTGCTGACAAGCCCAGGGAGAGAGAGTCTCAGATCCTCTCAATGCATAGACTCTGGAAGCGATCAGAAGACGGTCTGACGGTTCCGTGGAAAAGGGTAATAATCGATCACGTCTAATTACGCGAAACTCCAAATTCAACAACACTGTTAGCTCCGATTCGCTGGTCTCAAGCATATCTTCTCTGGGATAAGCGAAACGGTGTTGGCGTCAAATTAACGAAAATCGATGCGAGCACGTCATCAGACGAAAGCATCTTCTCCGCAGTGTTTAAACACCCGATCTGAGCTGGCAAGAACTAGAATGTCTGTCAAACTGGGAGGAAGAAGAGGACAGCGAATCTCTAGAGAAAATACCGTGCAAGTAAAAGCGCCGCTGATTAGCGATTATGACGTTCAGATCATGTTGGATCTCGGAGTCTCCGGCAGCCAACTGCGAAGTTTATTGAAGGGGGCAGGCATTGCTCCATCGCCGCGCTTATTGGCCAAAGGCGGGGAGAAAACTAATCCATTATCAGCTAAAGAGATCGAAGTTCTTAAAAAAGGAGGGGCCATAGGGCTCGGCCAAAGTACCCAACCTGAGGATACGTCTGGGACGATTAAGTTACTGAGTGAGTTGGTGGAGGAATGTCGCCATCTTGTCCACAGTTCATTAACTCTGAAGAATGTCGCAGCTATTCTCAGCATTTCTTCTATAGAAGCCGAGCATAGAGCGCTCAGCACTCCGCCCCGCTTACACGCCGTTGCATTGGCGGAGGGAGAGATTCGTTTTCCCAAATGGCAGTTCACGGATTCAGGAGCAATTCCTCATCTGGAATCAATACTGGCGGTCACGAAGAAACCCATCATCCCGTTAGGGCTATCTCGTTTTATGCTACTACCCAACCCTGAACTCGAGAGCGACGAGGGCTACCTTAGTCCCCGTGATTGGCTCATTCAGCGTCGCACTCCACAGCCCGTCTTGGAACTGGTGAAATTCCTTCCGTTGGATTGACAAAATTGATGCCCGAAGTCCTCGGGGCCCAGCAGATCGAAGGGGCTTAGCTGGCATCAGTCAGAGATTTGGAGGATTTAAAAAATCCGATATGCTCTTGATGAGACATCTGGAAAGGGAGAGGCTCATGAACATGCTGGCAGGTTTGATTGGATTCAGCGCGTTTGTTTTAACACTGACGCTTTTGGGGGTAGTGGGGTACTGGAAAGCAGACCAGCTGGAGGCCTGGGCAAAGAAAGTTATCGAAAAGAAGAAGCATCGTGCATGACACGCTGAGGTCACCGACCGAAGCAAAGTACCGAATCAATGTGGGTACTTCAAAGTAATGAGTAAACAAAAACATGGTCCGCAGGTCATCAGCCACTTCCAAGCCTACCTGAACTGCGCCTCGATCGTTATGTTCGTGCTATGCACCACCATTTTGATCGTTGCTTATTCGCCATTGCAGTGGATTAGCCCGGGTATAATCGCAAACCCGGGGGGTGGATTCGGCCAAAAACTCCCATTGTCTTTGGCAGCGGCCCTGGTGACGAGTGGTATCCAGATCACTTCAATGATGTCTGTCCGGACAAAGCCATCGTTATTGGAGTTGTCTTTGTTCTGTACTCTGCACATCGTAGCTTTCCTGGCCGCTTACCTGGTCATGGGCGCAATGGAGACCGTGAGCCAGTTGGGGGTACATTCTCTGGTTTGCGTCCTATTTGCCATCGTCGCACCGTGCTGTTGTTTTGTTTACACCAGAGGAAAGGCTATTAGTGGGGCTGGGTGAGTAACTGGAGCGGTCAAGTCACCCTTTCCCAGATTAGCCTCGCAAATGAGCATCTCGAATCATATTCTTCGCGATCACAATCTGCTGAATCTGCGAAGTTCCCTCGTACAGACGGAACAGTCGGACATCCCTGAAGAAACGTTCTACGCAGTACTCACTAACATACCCCGCACCACCGTGGATCTGGACTGCGCGATCAGCAACACGTCCCACCATTTCCGTACAGAACAACTTGCAGCTCGAAGCATTCATTGACACCGGTTCGCCGGCGTCAAAAGACCGAGCTGCCGCCTCGACCATGCACTTTCCGGCATAATATTCGGTCTGGCTATCCGCCAGCATTGCCTGAACAAGCTGAAAGTTGGCAATTTCAGTACCGAACTGTTTGCGTTCAGTGGCGTAGGAGACGCTCTCGTCAATCAACCTCTTCGCAGTGCCGACACTCAATGCACTGATATGCAAACGCCCCCGATCCAGAACTTTCATAGCAGTCTTGAAGCCCTGCCCTTCCTGCCCCCCGATCAATGCCTCTGCAGGCACAACAACGTCTTCAAAGATAACGTCACAGGTATGGGCGCCTTTCTGCCCCATCTTTTTATCCGGCTTTCCAAGCGCGATGCCCGGAAGTTTTGCATCGACCAGGAACGCGGATACGCCGCGCGCTCCCTCCTCAAGTGTTCCAGTACGAGCCATTACAGTAAAAACTCCGGCTCGGGGAGCATTGGTGATGTAGCGCTTACTACCATTAATCACATAATGCTCACCCTCTCTCCGAGCAGTAGTCCTTACTGCCCCGGCATCTGAACCGGCATCAGGTTCCGTGAGCGCAAATGAGCCAATCAGCTCACCTGTGGCAAGTTTGGGCAGGTATTGAGCTTTCTGCTCCGAAGTACCGTCCATAACGATCCCTTGCGAACCAATGCCAACATTTGTGCCAAACATCGAGCGGAAGACTGGTGAGGTGTACCCCATTTCCTGAACGATCGCCGCTTCCTCTGACATTGTCAGTCCAAGACCTCCATATTCGGAAGGTATTGAAAGCCCGAACAAACCCATCTCTTTCATTTCATCAATGACTTCTTCGGGAATTCGGTCTTCCTCCGCTACCTGCATTTCCAATGGGATCAGACGATCACGAACATACCGACGAACGCTTTCAACAAACTGATTCAGAGTTTCCTGGTCAAGTGCCATATTGGTCCCCTAAAGATTGAAAAAGTGAGGTTTTATCAGAAAGAGCCTTGAAGACTCTAAACACAATCCATACAACTCTGACCGCGCCCAAGAACCCTACCGAGCACTATACCAGCGCACCCCCTCGCGATCGGTCACATAGCTCGCCTCACCACGCTCCTCAAGGTAGTTCAGACAAGCCTGTGCTTCCCCGGTCGCCAGGTTGAAGATCATGAAATTGTCTTCGGTGATAGCACGACCAAACAGTATCGAAAACAGGTCAACCACTCTCTTGGGACTTCGCTCCAATGCTGCCCGCAGTCCCGCCAGAGTCTTTTCCTGACTGCCGATCAAGGCATCAATCCGGTCATGCAAACCGGTAAAGCAGTGTTGGTGGGCTGGCAATACCAGCACATCGTCCGGAATTTCTGCTTTCAATTTACGCAAGGAGGCCAGCCAGTCAGCCATCGGATTGGCGGTCGGCTCCAGCGGCGTCACGGACACGTTGGACGAGATACCCGGCAACACCTGATCGCCGGAAATCAAAAGCTTACTGCCTTCGGAATACAAGCAAGCATGTTCGGGGGAATGGCCGTTACCGGTCACAATCCGCCAGCGGCGGCCACCGATGACATGCCCCTGCCCTTCTACGAGGCGCTGATAACTTCTGGGCAAGTGGGAAATCCGGCGGCCGTAGTTGTGATAATGATCGTGGTAACCGTCGATAGCCGATCCTGGCCAGCCTGCAGCCCGCTGAAATGCGACAAAGTCTTCGGGCACGCTTTCATCATGGGATTGCCCCACCAGCACCCTGCAGGTCAGGTACTCCATGCGGGTCATCCAGAACTCTTCCGCACCGCGTTCCATCAGCCAGCCTGCCATACCGACATGATCCGGGTGCAGGTGAGTGACAAACACCCGCCGGATTGGTTTCCCCTCCGGCAGGGCCGACAGTATGGACAACCACGCAGCTTCAGCATCGGAGGTGTACATTCCGGTGTCGACGACCGAAAAGCCATCTTGCTCCCGGAATAGCCAGATATTGATATGGTTAAGTTTCCCGGGCAGCGGAATGCGGGACCAGAACACGTCCTTCGCCACTTCAACCAGCTCGGCGGCCTCCGGCACCCGGGGCAACCCCGATGACTTTCGAACCTCATCAGGCACAATGTGCCCCTTGGCTCCGGGCCTCTTCCTGTAACTGTCGCCACATGATTTTTCCGGTTCCGGATTTCGGCAGTTCATCCAGAATTGCGACGGACGTCGGAACCTTGTAGGCGGCCATGTGATGCTTGCACCAAGCGATAATATCGTTCTCACTGAGGTTGGTCGGCGCCGTCGGTTTCAAAACCACCAGGGCCTTGGCCGTTTCGCCCCGTTTTGAATCCGGCACGGCGATGACACAGGCCTCATGAATGTCCGGGTGCCCATACATGATGTTCTCGACCTCTGCGGGCCACACTTTGAACCCTGAAGCATTGATCATCCGCTTAAGCCGATCGACCATGAACAAGTAGCCCTCTTCGTCCATATAGGCCAGATCGCCGGTGCGCAGAAAGCGCTTGCCATCACGTTCCAGAAAACTCTTGGCGGTGGCCTCTGGGTTATTCCAGTACTCCAGCATCACTTGCGGTCCATGCAGGATGATCTCGCCCGTTTCCCCTGGAGCCACCTCCTCAAGAGTACCCGGGTCAACAATGCGGGCATCAACCCCGAAGCTGGCAATACCCAGGCATTGCCGCTTGCCCCGCTCAAGGGGGTTACCAAGAATGAAAGCTGCCGTCTCGGTCAGACCATAGGCCTCGTTGTAAGTGATCCCGAACTCCTCGACCAGCTTGCGTGAAATGGCTTCGGGCATAGCTGCACCGCCACCCATGAGTTTGCTGAGACTGGAAACGTCATGGTTGGCCAACTGCGGGTTGGAGAAAAAGTCCACGATCATGGAGGGCGGCGCACTCCACAGGCTGACGCCATACCTTTCGATCAGCTTGAGCGCCACATCCCGGTCCCAGCGCTGCATCAGCACCGAGGTTGCACCGTTGTAGATGGGTCCGTTCATGCCCCCCTGCATCCCGAGAAAATGAAACAGCGGCGCGATAGCAAGAGCAGAGAATGCTGGTGATCCGCCGCGCCAGACAGCCGATGCGGCCACTGCTGCCAACACTGTACTGTGGGTGTGCACACAGCCCTTGGGATGGCCGGTGGTCCCGGAGGTGTAACCGATGACGCATAGGTCATCATGCTTACCGGTGAACGGGGCCGGAGTGAGATCACGCTTGAGTGCATGCTGCCACTGAACCACACCAGGGTCTCGCAGATCGTGTCTGGGTTCAGACACTGCAGCCGGCAGCGCCAGGTCTGTATCGGACGTCAGATAATCCGAATAGGTATGGACGATCAAATGGTCAATGTCATTTGAATCCAAAAGAGGCCGTGCATTACTGCATAGCTCCTGAGCCACGAGGGCGATTCGGGCCCCACTGTCGGAGACGCAGTACTGGACTTCATCTGCCAGATTCATCGGGTTCACCGGAACCACCACTCCCTGGGCTCGGAGAATGGCGTAGTAGGCAATCACATATTGCGGACAGTTCTGAGAGTACAAAGCAACCCGGTCACCGGGGCAAACCCCGCACTCCTGCTGCAGATAGCCCGCCATGGCTTGGACCTGACGGTCCAACTCGGAATAGCTAAGCACTGAATCGTAGAAGACAACCGCCGGTTTGTGCGGGTATCGAGTAGCTGCGACTTCCAGATTGTAATAGAGACTGGTTTGAGGCAGATCCAGAGTTCGCGGCAGTGCTTTGGGCCAATATCTTTTCTGTTCAGTATTCAATTAATCCTCCCGGCGCTATGCCTGTCTTGTTATTAGTGTTCAGGTCCGGTTATTCGGTGGGCCTAGCACTCGGCCCTCTCGAGAATCGTTCTTGCCATGGCAATGACCGGTGCATCGACCATCTGGCCGTCCACTTTGAAGGCAGCGTCACCCGACCGCGCGGCCTCCATGACCTTTTGGGCCCATTCCACCTGATCGGGATCCGGCGAAAATCCTGCTTGTACCGGAGTAATCTGCTTTGGATGGATACACAGCATGCCGGCAAATCCCATGTTGCGGGCCCGCCGCGCACGCGCCAGTACCGCATCCTCATCATCGAAAACCGGAAATACCGTGTCGATGGGCGGCAGCAAACCGACTGCACGGGAGCTGACCAGAAGCTGGTAACGACACTGATCCATAACCGTCTCCGCAGCTTCGGTATTACCTTCAATTCCCAGGTCATCACTGAGGTCCAGCCCACCATAACTCAGCCGCTCAACACCCGGCACTGCTGCAATGTCGTTGACCGCAACCAGACCACGGGCTGACTCGATGAGCGGGATGATGCCCTTTCCGGAACTGGCCACCATCCGGACATCCTCCGCTGATTCAGCTTTTGGCAACATGATGCCGACCACATTGGCATGACGCGCGCACAACGCCAGATCCGCCTCGAATCCGGCAGTGCCTCGGGCATTGATACGCACGAAGATCCGGGCCTCTTCGTGACCAAGAAGGAATTCCTCCAGCGCCTCGCGCGCTGAGTCCTTTGCAGCCGCTGGAACCGCATCTTCCAGGTCCACAATTACCGCACCGGCGCCACTCGCGATCGCCTTGGAAATGCGCTCCGGTCGGGAGGCTGGCACGAAGAGCATGGTTTTCAAGTCTCTGCCTGTCATGGTCAGTTTCCTGTTCTTGGTGTTGCGTTGGTGTCAGATCACACCATCACGTTCTAACTGGTCGATCCGGTCGGGAGAATAGCCAAGTTGCTGGAGAATGGCCGCCTTGTGCGCGCCGACAGCTGGCACGGAGGAGACCGCATCCGGGAACCAGAGTCCCGGTGCCTTCAGTGCGGGTACTGGTCCCGTCGGAGTTGCGATCTCAAGCCAACGATCACGAGCGGCCAGCTGCGGATGCTGCCAGACCTGCGCCATGTCGTTTACTGACGCATTGGCAATGCCCGCCTCGTCCAGGCGGTAGATCACCTCCTCCAGCGTCATTCCGGCAAAGACTTCGTCGATGAGCGCGGAAAGCTCATCCCGGTTTTCGGACCGCCGAGAGTTGTCGACGTAACTGGGGTCCCGCGTCAGGTCCGGGCGTTCCAGCACTTCTTCACAGAACGCCTTCCATTCGCGGTCATTCTGCAACCCCAACATCACCGTTTTACCATCCCCGACCGGAAACGGGCCGTAGGGGTAAATGGTGGCGTGGGAAGCACCCGCCCTCGCCGGGGGTTGCGCCCCCTCATAGCTGTAGTAAAGGGGATAGCCCATCCACTCCACCAGACTCTCCAGCATGGAAACGTCGATGTGAGTTCCTTCTCCCGTCCGCGCGCGCAGCAACAGCGCCGACAGAACGGAGTTGCTGGCATACATCCCAGCGGCAATGTCTGCCACCGAGCAACCTGCTTTCACCATACCACCGGCATCCGGTGTTCCGGTTACCGACAGGAAGCCGCTCTCGCTCTGAATCAGCAAGTCATAGGCCTTCTTGTCCTGATAGGGTCCACCCTCGCCATATCCGGAAATGTCGCAGACAACCAGCTGGGGGTATTGTCCGTGCAACTGTTCAAACGACAGTCCCATACGACCAGTGGCGCCGGGCGCTAGGTTCTGCACCAAAACGTCCGCCTCCGCCAGCAACCGGTGCAGAATTTCCTGACCCGCTGCGCTTTTCAGATTCAGTGTCAGGCTTTCCTTTGAACGATTTACCCAGACGAAATGGGAGGACATTCCTTTGACCCGGTCATCGTAAGCCCGGGCGAAATCACCAGTGCCGGGACGCTCAATCTTGATCACTCGCGCACCCTGCTCCGCCAGCTGGCGTGTACACAAAGGCGCGGCAATAGCCTGCTCCAGCGCAATGACCGTTACCCCTTCCAACGGAAGGGGTTTGTTATTTTTTTCTGTCACAACAAAGTTCCCAGAGCTGTCGGATGTCAGAACGACCGGGGCAGCTCCAGCAGATGCTCGGCCACGTACGACAGGATCAAGTTAGTGGAAATGGGCGCCACCTGGTACAAACGGGTTTCGCGGAACTTCCGCTCCACATCGTATTCATTGGCAAAACCAAATCCGCCGTGAGTCTGCAAACACACGTTAGCAGCCTCCCAAGATGCCTCCGCCGCCAGATACTTGGCCATATTGGCGCTGGCACCGGCATTGCGGCCACTGTCGTATTCCTCACAGGCACGCCAGCGCATCAGATCGGCCGCCTCGACATTGATGTGGGCCTTGGCAATGGGAAACTGAATGCCCTGGTTCTTGCCGATTGGCCGGCCGAACACTTCCCGTTCACTGGCGTACTTGCGCGCTTTGTCGATGAACCATCGACCGTCACCGATGCACTCGGCGGCAATCAGTGCGCGTTCAGCATTGAGGCCGTCCAGAATGTAACGAAAGCCCTTACCTTCCTCTCCAATCAGGTTTTCGGCAGGGATTTCCAGGTTATCGAAGAACAGCTCATTGGTTTCGTGGTTTACCATGTTGGCAATTGGCTGCACCGTCAGCCCGTTACCAATAGCGTCATGCAGATCCACAATAAAGATCGACATGCCGTCAGCCTTACGCTGAACCTCTGCCAGCGGTGTGGTGCGGGCCAACAGGATCATCAGGTCAGAATGCTGGATGCGTGAGATCCAGACTTTCTGGCCATTCACCACATACTTGTCGCCCTGACGCACGGCTGTAGTCTTTATTTTGGTGGTATCGGTACCGGTAGTGGGCTCAGTAACCCCCATGGATTGCAGACGCAATTCGCCCGCCGCGATTCTTGGCAGATACTTCTGTTTTTGTGCCTCACTGCCATGACGCAGTAGGGTGAACATGTTGTACATCTGGCCATGAACTGTACCGGAGTTGCCGCCAGCCAGATTGATCTCTTCCAGAATAACTGAAGCCTCGGAGACACCGAGGCCGGACCCGCCATATTCCTCGGGGATCATCGCGGCCAGCCAGCCTGCCCGAGTCATTGCCTCAACGAACTCCTCAGGAAAGGCTTTACGCTCATCCACGCCACGCCAATAGGCCGCGTCGAACTCGGCACACAGGCCACGGACGCCTTCACGAATATCCTCATACTTCTGCAGGGATGGACTATTCATCTACATCTTCTCCTCGAATTCAAGTTCTGCTTCGTGAGCCGGGCCGTCTTCGTTAGCGGCCCATAGCAATGCCTTACCTTTGTCGGCCAGTCGCCCTTCAACCCGGAACGATTTATTAACGGTTAAGGGGCGCAACCCTCTATACGACAGGCGCACCGGTCGCAGACCCGGGTTAGCATCGACAAAGGCCTGTACCATCAGTGTCGCAATTAGTGGGCCATGGACAACCAGGTCCGGATAGCCCTCTTCCCTCGTGGTATAGGGATGATCGTAATGGATCCGGTGGCCGTTGAAGGTAACTGCGGAATAACGGAACAGCAGAAGCGGCGACGGCTTGACCGGCTGGCTCCACTGGGCCTCGGCAACCGGCTTGTCCAGCGACAGCCGCGGCGCCGCCGGCGCCTTGTAGACGATGTCCTGCTCCTCGCTCAGGCACAATTCGCCGTTCTGCCGAAACTCATGTTCCACCGTGACAAACAGCAACTTGCCGGAGCGGCCGGTTTTCTCGTTAACCGCCTTGATGCGGGACTGACGCTCCGCCGGCTGCCCGATAGTCAACGGCTGGTGGAAGTTGACCCGGCCGCCGGCCCACATCCGGGTATTGCCCTCGGATTTCGGCAAAAAACCGCCCGGCGCAATGTGGCCATCCGGCCCGGTGGCGGACGGCGGCACGGGAATCTGGAAAAACGCCCAGTGCCATAATGCCGCAAGGGCATCTCCTTCCTGCGGGAAAGGGCGGTCCAGCATCGCCGCAATACGGCCGGCATGGGACGGATCGAGGCGATCCCCGCAGGATTCCTGCTTACCGATCCAGTCTTCGGGGGAGCTTGACATCATGCATCCTCTATCAATCTTTATTCTGGGTTTTGAATAATGGTAAGAATGCCGATATACGATGCAGGAGAGAATTCGTTTTTCCACAAGGGTGCGTTTGGTTTCCATGAACACCCCGGTGGTTTAGACTGAGCGTCCCTTTGTTAGCCTGCTGACTATCTGAACCATGCACTTCGATATTCCTGACCTGCGCCTGTTTATCCATGTCGCTGAAGCCAACAGCCTGACCGGCGGTGCCCGCCGAGCCAGTCTTTCCACCGCGGCGGCCAGCATGCGGATCAAGTCGCTGGAAGGGCAACTCGGCAGCCGGCTGTTCTACCGGGACAGCCAGGGCGTGGAACTGACGCCCGCCGGCCATGACCTGCTGGTCCATGCCCGTGCCATCATGCGCCAGGTGGATTACATCAAGGATGAGTTTTCCCAGTATGCGGAGGGGGAGTCCGGCCATTTGCGCATCTTTGCCAACACCACGGCGGTAAGCGACTTCATGCCCGACGTGCTTGCACGCTTTCTGGTCAACCGCCCGGGGGTGACCATTGACCTGCAGGAACGGCTGACCCACGACATCATTCGCGGGGTGGTCGACGGCTCAACCGACCTCGGCGTCGTCGCCGGCCCGGTGAATGCCAACAAGAAACTCGAGATCATTCCGTTCAGCGTCGACCGGCTGGTGGTGGTTACCCCGAAAGGTCACGAGCTGGCCACCCGCCAAACCCTCTCGTTCCGGGAGACCCTGGAATACCCCCACATCGGTTTGCGGGAAGGCAGTACCCTGTTCAATTTCCTCAAGGACCAGGCCAGCGAAACCGGCTCGACCCTGCAGATGCGAATCCAGGTGTTCGGCTTCGAGTCGGCCTGCCGGATGGTCAGCCGCGGTGTCGGCATCGGCATCCTGCCCCGCTCCATCGCCCGCCGCTATGCCGATTTCCTCGACATCGCCACCATCGACCTGGAAGACGACTGGGCGGAACGGGAGCGCAGCCTGATCGTTCGCGAACTAGACGCCTTGCCGCGGTGTGGTAAGGAGCTGGTGGAGGAGATACGTTCGCAGATCAGCCTGACGACGCCAGACTGACCATCAGGCAAATACACCTTTGACCTCCCGAACGTCAGCCTTGCTCAGCCCGAATTACACAGGCCAGCCAGTGTTTCCTCGTACTCGGCTTTCATACGTTCGACAATATCACCAACTGGCGGAAGGTCATTGATCACAGCCACGCCCTGACCGGCCCCCCAGATATCCTTCCAGGCCTTGGCCTTGGATCGTCCGTCCTTGAAACTCATGATGCTCTTGTCCGCCACCGGTAGCTGGTCCGGGTCAAGGCCGCTACGACGGATACTTTCCTTCAGGTAGTTGCCGTGAACGCCGGAAAAATAATTGCTGTAAACGATTTCAGAGGCCCCTGAGTCAACCAGGCACTGCTTGTAATCCTCAACCGCGTTGGCTTCTTTCGAGGCAATAAAACGGGTACCAACATAGGCAAAATCTGCGCCCATAGCCCGGGCCGCCAAAATGGAACTGCCCTGGGCAATCGATCCAGATAGGGCGACAGGGCCCTGGAAGTGCTTGCGGACCTCACCCACCAAGGCAAACGGTGACAAGGTACCGGCATGACCTCCGGCCCCGGCCGCAACCAGGATCAGCCCGTCTACCCCGGCTTCCAGAGCCTTCATTGCATGGCGAAGGTTAATGACATCGTGCAGGATAATGCCACCATAGGCATGAACCTCGTCGACAATCTCCTTAACGGGGGCCCGCAGCGAAGAAATGATAATCGGAACCTGGTGCTTGACGCAGGTTGCCACGTCCCGTTCCAGCCGCGCGTTCGAGTCGTGGGAAATCTGGTTGACGGCAATCGGACCGACTGTCCGGTGCGGGTTTTCAGCCTGAAAGTCCGCCAACTCCTCCTTCATTTGCTGGAGCCAGTCGTCCAGCAATTCCGGCTCACGAGCATTCAAAGCGGGAAAGGAACCGACAATACCCGCTTTGCACTGGGCTTTTACCAGTTCCGGGTAGCTCACCGTGAACATCGGTGCAGATATCACCGGAAGCCTGAGATTCTGCAGAATCGCCGGGATTCGATCGCTCATTGCCTGTAACTCCTTTAACGTCCGGTCTTTTTCAGAATCAACATGTCGGAAACACCATCCTGGACGACTTCATCATGTTCATTCACAAGTTGCAGGCGGCGATTGACACGGCCTACCCGTTTGCTGGTTCCCTCTTCGAAGTCGAGGATGGTCAGTCGAAGTCGCAGTGTCATCCCGACGGTGATCGGCTTGACGAACTTCCAGTCGCTGATGGACATCATGGCTACCGCCGACTTCTCGAAAATCCCCAAGGTGTGCATCATCCCCGTCGCGATTGCGATACCAAATGCGCCATGAACCAAGCGCTCGCCAAAACGGGTTTGACTCGCGAAGTCCTGATCACAGTGTATTGGGTTCCAGTCGCCGGAAAGCATCGAAAAAAAGGTCATATCTGTTTCGGTTACGGTCCTGCCAGTGCTTTCGAAGACTTCGCCCTGCTTGAGATCCTCAAAATAAAGACTGTGATCCATTTCAACTCCCCAGAGCCCTCGGCTCGTTATGTTCCTGTGCAAGGTTGTGTTCGGCAATTTCCCGTAATTTGCCGCGCTGGACTTTCAAGCCATTGGCGCTCTGGGTAACGGGGTACTCGTCAACAAACCAGACCCGGTGAGGTACCTTGAATGCCGCAAGGTGTGCCTTCGCAGCCGCGACAACCCGGTCCTGATCTACCCTGCCCGATTGATCATCGTGGACAAACGCCACGACCCGAGGCGTGTTCCCTATTTCGACCGCCACAATGTAGGCATCCAGCACACCCGGTATCTCTTTGATGACTGCCTCGATTTCGGAGGGACTTACCAGAAATCCACCCAGGCGGATGGCATCACCCATACGGGACAAGTACACCAGAGAGCCATCTTCCCGCAGGTAGCCGAGATCGCCTGTCCGAAAGTAGCCATCGTCCGTAACCGCCTTCGCCGTTGCCGTCGGATCATTCAGGTAGCCAATAAAATTAGAGGGCGAGGCAATCTCTATTTCACCGGATTCGCCGTCCGTCAGGAGTGCTCCCGATTCGGTATCCCGAATACGGATTTTTGCCCGCTCTCCAGCCGCCGGCTGACCGCCACCCTCGATTCGGTGGCGGACCGGCATATCCCGACGTTGGGCAGAGAAAATCGCCAACACCTCACTGGAGCCATACAATCCCAACAATGGAATATCCCTGGCCCAGGCAGCCAGCGCGTAGTCGTCAAAACTCGACGTGAACGCACCGAAGCCGAACATCCGGGCACTGGGAAATGGTCGCTCACCGTCCGCGGCGTCAATCATCTTGCGGTACAGTTCATCACTGCCAAAAATATGGCTGACGCCATGCTTGCGGACCAGCGCCGCCGCCTCTGCGCCATCAAAGGCGTCCATCAGAATGGCAGGACAGCCTCCGGCAATAGCCGCAAGTGCCGCATTGAGTCCGAAGGCGCCACAAAACGGTAACACCGCGAGTAGGGCTGCCCCCTCCTGGTCCATGCCATAGCTCTGCGCACAATAATGGGCATGGCAAACCAGATTCGCCTGGGTCTGCATAACCAGTTTGGGACCACTCGTGGTACCCGAAGTCGAAAACAGAATAGAAACCGCATTCGGATCAGGGGCCTCTGCTGACCGGACCCGCTCAGCAGAGGCCTGTTCATCGAAAGAAAGCTTCGTGGCGATTGTCACCGGGACCCCATTCAGGCTCGATGGCTCATCGTCCACGTCCCCCAATAAAATGATCCGCTCCAACGCTCCGAGATCTTCCGGGCGAACGTGACTGAAGATCTCTACAAAGTCGATGTTACGGAACCGTGCCTGCATGATCAGCAGTCGCGGTGCAGCCTTGCCAAGAATGTAGCTGACCTCATGGCTCTTGAAGCGGGTGTTGACGGGCTCCAGAGTCGCACCGATCCGACACAGTGCGAAGTAGGTCGCCAGCCAACCCACGCTATTCACCATCCATACCGCAACCACGTCACCCTTGGTTATACCGAGGTGGCGGAGCCACGCCTCTTGCTCTCGAATCAGGGAATCAAACTGCCTGTAGCTGACTGACTGCTCATGTTCGATGAAGGCAAAGGCTTCTGGCACAACTGCCAGTTTTTCGGCGATCAGCTCATACAATAATCGATCGTCACTCATGGCCAGACTCCCGAAAACCATCAACCGCGCTCAAAGATAGCGGCGACGCCCTGTCCACCACCAACACACATGGTCTCCAGTCCATAACGGCAGTCTCGCCGTTCCATTTCGTGCAGCAAGCTGGTCATGATGCGGACACCGGTTGCGCCGATGGGGTGACCCAGAGAGATCCCGGAACCGTTGACGTTGAGGCGGTCGTGGTCATCCCAGCCCCACTCCTTCAGGACAGCAAGCACCTGGCACGCGAAGGCTTCATTAACCTCGACCAGTCCCATATCGTTGAAACCAAGACCGGTTTTGCGAAAGAGCTTTTCGACGGCAGGCACCGGGCCAATGCCCATCGTCGCCGGATGGCAGCCAACGGCTGCCCAGCCCACCATAAATGCCATGGGGTCGAGGTTCAGTTCGGCCAGGCGATCTTCCGCCACGATCAGGCAGGCGGCCGCAGCGTCACTTTGCTGGCTGGCGTTCCCGGCCGTCACCGTTCCACCTTTGATAATGGGGCGGAGGTTTGCCAGCGTTTCCATCGTTGTTGCTGGACGAATACCTTCGTCCCGCGAGAACAGGAGCGGATCCGCTTTGCGCTGGGGAATGCTGAGCTCGACGACTTCCGCATCAAAGCGACCTTCATCCCAAGCAGCGGCGGCCCGCTGGTGGCTGCGAACCGCATAGGCATCAGCTTCCTCGCGGGAAATACTGTATTTCTCCGCCAGATTCTCGGCCGTTTCGATCATGCCGGAGATATAACCGAAACGATCCTCCGGTTGGGAGCGCTCACGGCCCCGATCGAGACGGTCATGCATGGTGAAGGAACCTGCCTTTTTCCCCCAGCGGACGTCGGTGGAGTAGTATTCGATGTTGCTCATACTCTCAACACCACCTGCTACCACCACATCGCAGGCGCCCGACTCGATCATCATCACACCGTTGATGATGGCCTGCAGGCCACCGCCACACCGACGATCCAGTTGCATGCCCGGCACATGCTCCGGCAGACCGGCCTGCAGTGCAGCCCAGCGCCCCACACAAGGTACCTCACTGTTGGCATAGGACTGGGCAACAATCACATCCTCAATCACCGCTGGATCAATACCGGAACGGTTGATCGTTTCCTTCACGACCGTGCCGATCAGTTCCTCGACAGAAACCGGACGGAGAGTTTTGCCGAATGCCCCCACTCCCGTCCGAACAGGAGCCACAATGGCCGCGCGTCTTCTTTGCATGACAGTTCCTCGATTATCAACTTGTTTACAGTAGGTAAAATCAGCTCGTGGCTAACCGGTCGGTCGCCATTTGTCGAAGCTGAGCCCGCTGGATCTTGGCGCCATTGGCGCTCTCCGTAACCGGAAAACGATTAATGAACCATACCCTGCGGGGAAGCTTGAACCTGGCAATTTCGTTCTCCAGGCAGGACAGAACTTCTGCCTCGGAAATTGCCGTGGGTTGCGTCGGAACTACGAACGCCACACAAGCCTGCTCTCCTTCAATGTCCACCCCAATCACCTGGGCCCCGGCAACTCCGGGACATTGCCTGATTACATCTTCAATTTCGGCGGGATTGACCAGGAAGCCCGCCAGCCGAATGGCATCGCCCTGACGGGTCAGATAGACGAAACTCCCGTCGGGCCGCAGGTACCCCACATCGCCCGTGCGGAAATAGCCCTCGCTGTCCACCGCGTCGGCGGTTGCTTCCGGGGCATTGAGATATCCCGAGAAGTTCGTCGGCGCCGCAATTTCGATCATCCCGCTGCATCCGGGACCAAGCAGCTCTCCGGTTTCAAGATCGCGAATCCGCACCCTGGCCTCGCCGGAGGCGGGGTAGCCGCCGCCGAGTTCAATCCCGTCGGAACATTTATCGCGAGACTGGAGAGCAAACAGCGCCTGGACTTCACTGGAGCCGTATAGCCCAACCAAAGGCACCCCACGCTCGCCGGCATCCTTTACCAGCTGCTCGGCACCGGCACTGAACGATGCAAACCCACAGCACCTCAGCGATCCGAAATCACGTTGCGGAAGATCGCTATCCAGCAGTCGGCGAAACAGTTCGTCGCTGCCGAACAGGTGACTTACACAGTGCTGCTCGATCAAGCAGGCCGCCTCGGGACCATCGAAGGCTTCCATGACCACCACAGCTGCCCCAACAGCCAGCGCAGCCAACACTGGATTGAGTCCGAACACACCGCACAATGGCAATGCCCCCAGAACCACCGTGCCCGCTTCATCAAACCCGTAAGCCGTAGCAATGCTTTGACTGTGCAACGCCAAAGTGCGTTGGGAATGCATCACCAGCTTGGGCATCCTGGTGGTGCCCGAGGTGGCAAACAGGACAGCCAGCTGATCTGGGGCACAGGCACCACGCTGGCCCGTCGTTCCGGAATCGGGCCAGGTCAGTGCAGTAACTGGTTTCCCTAACATTTCCGGAGGGCATTCCACACCATCCACAACAGCAATGGCGTCAAGTTGCGGAACGGCGGACGGATCCACCTCGGCCAGCAGCCCGAGGAAATTAATCTTGCGAAACCGCTCCTGAAGGACCAGCAGTCTGGCTCCGGAGCCAGACAGGATGTGCTGGAGTTCAGCAGAACGATAGCGGGTATTCACCGCCACCACAGTCGCACCGATCCGGCTCGCACCGAACAGCAAAGCGAGCCATTCCACCCGGTTCACCATCCAGACCGCCACCCGGTCCCCGGGCCGGATGCCCTGACCGGTTAGCCATGCCGCCGCAGCATCGACCTGAAGCCCCAGCTCACCGTAACTGATACGTCGACCGTTGGTGATAAACGCGCAGCTATCCGCTGATCGCCGCACCTGGAGGGCGAGCATCTCTGAAAGGGAGCTGGCCGCTGACATCAGTACAGCTCCATCAACTTGCTGTTATCGCTGAGCTCTGAAGGCACCCCCTCCCAGGTCATTTCTCCGGATTTCATAACCACCACCCGGTCAGAGACTTTCAGGGCTTCCCGCACATTCTGCTCGACAAGCAAAATCGACATTCCGGTGGTTTGCTGCAACTCACGGATTGGCCCGAGCAAATCCTGGAACAACTTGGGCGCCAACCCGATCGAAGGCTCATCCATCAACAGACAACGGGGTTTGCTTAACAGAGCGCGGCCAATCGATACCATCTGCTGCTGGCCACCGGACAGGTTGCCGGCACGCCGATCATAAAACTGACGCATGACGGGCAATACCGACATGACCCAGTCAATACGATCTGCCCGCTCCGCTTCTGGTACCCCCGCCGCCCACATCCCCAACTTCATGGTTTCAGCAACGGTCATACCCGGAAAAACGCCCCGCCCCTCCGGCACCAGCGACAACCCGTTGGCAGTCATCGCGCGCGGTTCCGGCATCACCTCGTTACCATTCAGCCGAATCGAGCCGGACTCGTGGGTCACCAGGCCGAAAAGGGACTTGAGTAGCGTCGATTTGCCGGCACCATTGTGACCAATCAGGCAAAGCACCTCATTCGGCTTCAGGGTCAGCTCTATGTTGTTCAGTACCGGGCGACCGCCATAACCCACTACCAGATCTTTGACACTCAAAACTGCATCGGTCATGGCTATCGCTCCCCGAAATAGATGGCTGCAAGCTCAGGATTATTGAGAATCTCGTCCGGTGCGCCATCCGCCAGCAGCCGCCCCTGATCGAGAAAGGCAATACGGTCAGAAATATTCACCACGATGTCGAGATTGTGCTCAATGATGCATACGGTGATGCCACTGGCGACTTCACTACGGAGCAGCTCAAGGAACAAACCATAGGAGTTCGGGTCGAGGCCAGACGCTGGTTCATCCAGCAACCACAGCCGAGCGTCGGTCGCCATGATGCGGGCCATACTGAGAAATTTGCGTTCTGCATAAGCCAGATCAACCGCCCGTACACCGGCCTTGTCTTGCAGACCCGTACGCTCCAGGATTGACGCGACTTTTTCCCGGCGAGCCACTTTCGCAGACACACCTCCGGACTGCCATAACCAGCCTTCCTGCTCCATAACCGTCAGGACGTTCTCCTCAACAGTCATGTGCGTAAACAGGCGGAGATCCTGGAACGTTCTCGCGATGCCCTTGCGGGCAATCTTCCAGGGAGGCATTCCCAGCAGGCTGTCTCCCAGCCAGTCCACCTCACCCGATGTCGGCTTAAGATGGCCTGTAATCATGTTAAACAACGTCGTCTTGCCCGCGCCGTTGGGGCCGACCAAAGTGGTCACTATCCCGGAACGCAGATCCATCGACACATCCTGGATGGCTTTAAGGCCGCCGAAATCCATTTGCAGATTACGCACCTTCAGCAGGGTTTCGTGCCCGGCCACGGGCTGGGCAGTCGCAGTATTATGAGCAACATGATGCGGCATATTCATGCGGTACCCCCTCCCGCCTTAGGACTAACAATGCCGCCAGGGCGATAAATCATCAGCAATACCATGGCGGCGCCATAGATAATCTGCTGGATCGATCCGATCTCGGTTTGGGGCAGAAACGACAGGTAACTGAGGGCCCCGGGTAACAGCATCAACAGAGTTGCTCCAACAATGGGCCCGAGAATGGTGCCGGTGCCACCTATAATAACCATCGCCATAACCAGCACCGATGTCGCAAGCATAAAACTCTCGACATTGATAAACGCCATGTAAAAGGCATAGAGGCCACCTGCCAGCGCAGTCAGCGCCGACGACAGAACCACTGACAGGGTTTTGATAATCGTAATATTCTTACCCGAGGCCAGTGCTGCAGATTCACTGTCGCGAATGGACTTCAGGCTCCGGCCAAAACTGGTGTGAACCAGGCGCCGGATAACCACAATGACGATCCCCAGACATGCCAGTGTCAGCACCAGGAACTGCCAGGGTTTGACAACCGCAAACCCGAAGAGCTCCACGGGCGGAATGCCAATCACCCCTCCAATGCCACCGGTAAAACCTTTCCACTCTGAAAACAGCGTCACGGCAAGCATCTGCAAACCCAATGATGCCGCGACAAAATATTCCCCCCTGACTCGCAGGGCCGGCAACGCCAATGCAAGTGAAGTCAACGCGGCAACTGCCATCGCTACCGGAATTGCAACAAAGAACGATGGCGTCAGGTTCATTGCGACAAACGCCGAGGTGTAAGCACCGATGCCGAAGAACACAGCGTGCGCGAGGGAAAATATTCCGGCATAGCCGATGATGAAGTTCAGTGTGGTGGACAGGATCGCGTAGATTGAAATCAAGACCAACAGATTCAGGATATAGGCAGTCATGGCGGCTCCTCAGGACACAGCGGCCCGACCGAAGAATCCGGACGGCCTGAAAATAATGAAGAAAAACAGTACAGCGAAAGTTATCGCCTCACTCCACTGAGTTCCCATCTGCCACAGGGCCACGTTCTCGACCATACCTATGAGCAAGCCGGCAAAGGCTGCGCCACGGATGCTGCCGATTCCGCCAACGATGGTGGCAGCCAGACTGATCAACATGACATGGTGACCGACGGCAGGATTCAGACCAGAGCTGGCCGCGGTAAAGATCGCTGCGGGAACCACCAGGACGGAACCCAGTGCAAAGGCATAAGCGGACAAACGGCGGGGACTCAAACCGAAGGTTTTGACCAGTTCGGTATTCTCACTCAGTGCCCGCAACGCCATCCCTGCATGGGTGTGCATCAGGAACATATGCACCGCGACAAAACAAACCACCGCCGTAAGCACGGCCAGCCCGATCAGCGGGGATACATACAGGTCCGGCAACAATTCCACACTACGACTCAACGATGTTGAGACGGATATGAAGCTCCTGCCAAACACCATACCAATGACGTTTTCCACGACAATGCCAATCCCGAAGGAGGCAACGAAAACGGTAAAGAAAGAACCTTCGTGGCGCTGGATAGGCGCATACATGAACCGGTCCAGGGCTATGCCGAACACCACCGCACTGGCGGCAGCGATGGCGACTCCGAGGGTCCAGTGCAAACCCAGGTTGGTCAGCGCATAGTGGAACAGATAAGCCGCGATGGTGAATGTTGCGCCATGGGCGAAATGAAAGATCTTGGTCGATCCGAAGATCAACGAGAAGCCCGCAGCGGTGAGGGCATAAATTGCCCCCACCTGCAGACCGTTCAGGATGAGCTGAAGTAACAGCATATCAGCCTCGTTCAGTCCGCTTTGACGACAGTTTTGATCTCACTCGCTCCGGCACCAGTGACTTCAACAACCTGGATCGGGGCCAGCAGAGTTCCGTTTTCCTGGAAGGACACCGTGCCACCCACCAGATCGAACCGTTCAGTTGCCTGACGTTGAGCCAGCAGATTGGCGCCGGTAATTTCCTTACCCTGCTTTTCCAACTCATTCGCCAGGATCGCGAACACTCTCACCGCATTGTAATAATTGGCGATGTATGAGGTAGGGGTCTTTCCGTGGGCAGCGCGGTAGTCATCCACAAACCGCTTGGTGACAGGGTCGGTAGAATCCCAGTCGATACTCTGGGTGGTATAGAGTGAACCCTTGGCCTCGGGCAGGGCTACCAACTCCGGCAGTGAGAAGGCCGAGTAACTGGCAATCTGCTGATCAACCCCGTTATCTCGCAGTTGCTTCACAAGCTGTAACTGCTGGGCTCCGTATGAGGCAATGTACACCACATCAGGATTGCTGCTGCGGACCCGTGCTGCGACCCCACTGAATTGCTGGGCCGTCGGAGCAATGGAGTGGGAATCAACGAGCTCACCGCCGAAGTCATCCAGGGTCTCCTCCAGCTCTTCCAGGATCGACGCACCCAGCGGGTCATCCACATAAATCAGCGTCACCCGCTTATGGCCAAGATCTTCGATCAGGTACTTGCTTGCTGCGCCAACCTCATTGTTGGCCAGTGGAATGACATTCCAGAAGTAGTCACCCAGAGTGGCCAGGTCTGGCCCGACACCTCCCCCATTGACGGTGACGGTCTGGCTGCGTTGCGCCAGAGTTGAGATCGCTTTGGAGACGCCGGTAAAGGCAGTCAGCACATAAGGCACCTGCTCGACGTTCACCAGTTTGTTCATGGCAATGAGCCCCTGTTGGGGCAGTGCCTGGCTGTCCTCATAGAGCACTTTAAGCGTGCCTGACAACAGGCCATCCTCATTGGCGTGCTTAACGGCCAGATCAGAGCCCGACATGAAGACATCTCCGTAAGTCGCGTTGGGACCGCTCAACGGAAAGACCGCGCCAATGGCAATATCATCAGCAACAGCCAGGGAGGAAGAAAAGAGGCCAGCGGCCAGCGCAAGGGCAGAGAGACGATTGCGGATCATCGTTTGTTTCCTTTGTGATTTGCGTTGTTTTAGTTGTCAAAGATCAAACTAACACGCATTCACAAAGGCACAATTTTCAATTACTGAACACTGCCTTAAAAAAAAATGAACAGATCTTCCGAGATTCTGGAAGCAAGAAACTGGCAATAGCACGGGGCTTTGCTGAAAATTATTAACGCGAAAAGATGAGAAAAATCAGAACATGCCCCTGCCGTTTGTCGGCAGGGGTAAAATTCTGATTATTCGCTGAGTGCACTTGGATGGTTATTCAAAGGTGTTATATCGATATCCATATAAGGAAACAGCGGGAGGGAGGTCAATAACTCGTGAAGCTCATGATTTGAGTCCACGTCAAAGATACTGACATTAGAATACTTTCCTGTAACCCGCCACAAATGAGGCCACTTTCCCTGACGCTGAATATCAAGGGCGCGATTCTTCTCTGCTACTTTAACGCTCTCAAACTCTTCCTTTGTTAAGTGCATAGGTGGGTTTACCGTCATCTGGACCATGAACAACATCGTTAACACCCCTTAAAAGTCATTCATCTGCATATAAAAGCGAATCGTTAATGAATATCCCGGGTAATAATGGGCTTCAGTTTTCCAATAAAACTCTTGCCATGCTCAAACCATTGCTCGCGTACACCCGAAGCCAGGTATTCCTCATATTTCTCCTCACTCTCAAACCAACATTCGGCCACCGCATCAAATGGCCCCACGCTGAGATAGGGAACATGAGTATCCTGGGGCTCCCGGTCGACTAACCGCACCTCGTATTTGTACAAGGCTGGAACATCGTGGGACATGTCGAAATGAACCTTGCATTCTTCTGCAAATTTTTCCGGGGACATACTCTCCGGACGCACCAGCAAATACACAATTCGAATCATCGGCAACCTCTCAATCAGCGGAATGTGAGAATGAAAAATCCACTTCTACGCCAGTACTGCGCACGATTTCCTCCCGGGAGACCGCTGGATTCACAAACAGCGCACGAACCTTGTTCCCGTCACTGCAGGTTTCGAAAGTCCCATAGTTCGTGTAAATGCGGGTCACGCAACCGAGCCCGGTGGGCGGATAGGTCAGATTTGCCACAATCTTGGGGTGACCTTCCCTGTCCACATGATCCATCATGACAAACGTCTGTTTCGCACCAATCGCCAGATCCATGGCACCCCCGACCGCTGGGATCGCGTCCGGATCGCCAGTGTGCCAATTGGCGAGATCGCCATTACCGGCAACCTGGAAAGCACCAAGCACACAGATGTCCAGGTGGCCTCCCCGCATCATGGCAAAGGAGTCCGCATGATGGAAAATTGCGGCACCGGGCAGCAGCTTGATAGGCACCTTCCCCGCATTGACGAGGTCCGGGTCCTGTTCACCTTCCGGAGCATCTATCCAGCGTCCGAGCACGCCGTTTTCGGTATGAAGGATTACTTCCTTGTCGCCATCCGCCAGATGATTGGCGACCAGGGTAGGCATACCAATACCAAGGTTCACGTACGCGCCTTCAGGAATATCGGCGGCGATCCTCGCCGCAAGCAGAGATCTTTCTTCAGTATTCATGTTGCAAACCTTTAACCGTTATTAAAAAGGGTGGCTCAGACTTTGATGAAAAAATTGACATAGATGCCCGGTGTCACCACGCATTCCGGATCCAGTTCGCCGGCCTCAACAACCTCGCTGACTTCAGCAATAGTCGTCTCGGCCGCCATGGCCATGACGGGGCCGAAGTTTCTGGCGGTCTTTTTGTAGACAAGATTACCGTAACGATCAGCCTTAGCTGCTTTGATCAGAGCCACATCAACACGGATGGGGTACTCCAGTACGTAATTAACGCCGTCTATCTCGCGCGTTTCCTTGCCCTCGGCAAGAGCTGTACCGAAACCGGTGGGCGTAAAGAAAGCACCGATGCCTGCTCCACTGGCCCTCAACCGCTCAGCCATATTGCCCTGCGGCACCAGTTCCAGCTCGATGTCACCTTTCCGGTACAACTCCTCAAACACCCAGGAATCTTTCATACGCGGATAGGAACAGACAATCTTGTTAACCTTCCCGGCCTTCAGCAACGCAGCGATACCCTCTTCTTTTTGTCCCGCATTATTCGTGACAATAACAAGGTTATTTGCGGCTTCATTTTTAATTAATGCATCAATCAGCACATTTGGAGAGCCCGCACCGCCGAACCCTCCGATCGCAACGGTGTCGCCCTCTTTGATCCTAGAGACAAGCTCCACAAGATCATTCGATTGTTTATCAATCATCATTTTCCCTTTTGTTGAGCGAAATACAGACAAATAATTAGCGACAAATATTCACAAAAAAATCAGTTCATTTTCAGTCAAGTCTTTATGAATCTCACCCTGCCGTAGATGGCAACCAAAGAACCAGATCAGGAAAAACAATAAGGATAAAAACAAGTGCCAACAAAGCGACAACATACGCAAGAACACCAGAAAATATCGATTCCACCGGAATATTTGCGGACTTGGCCACTACGAAAACATTTATTCCAACAGGCGGTGTCACAATCCCTATTTCGGACAGCAGAATAACAATTACTCCGAACCAAAGCGGATCAAATCCCAGGCTGACCACCAAGGGCAATACCACCGGAACAGTGAGGATCAGGATAGAAATCAGGTCAAGAAACAGGCCGAGCACCAGGTATAATAGAACGACAAATGCTAGGATCAGGTACGGCGAAACATCCAGGCCACCAACCCATGTCACCATATCCCTGGTAAAGCCGGTGAAGGTTATGAAGTAACCAAAGATATGGGCACAGATAATAATTAACCCGATCATTGCAGAAATCGCACAGGTATTGACCAACGCAGTCCGAAACCTGGTGACATCAAGGTTTCCGGACTTCAGCGCAATCAACAACGCTCCGAATGCACCAAGCGCTGAAGACTCGACGGGGGTGGCAATACCGGTATAAATCAATCCGGTCACCACGAGAAATAACAGAATGAAGGGCCCGGCGACCTTGAGTGACTGTATTTTCTCTCTGAAAGAACAGGCGTTACTTGTGCCCGGAAGCGGGTGCCTGAACAACAGGACCTTGATAGTGAGGGCGATTGTCAGCGTCACCAGAAGTCCTGGTACGATACCCGCGATGAGCAGATCGGCAATACTCACACCACTCAGCAGGCCATAGAAAATTAATGCAACACTGGGCGGGATCAACATGGCAATGGTGCCGGATATGGCAGCTATACTACCGGCGACCCGCTCACTGTAGCCTTCATTCAACATCGCAGGCACACTGGTTTTGGCTAATGTAGCGGCGGCTGCGGTACTGGAGCCAGAGATAGCACCAAAGGCCGCTCCGGTGATGACAGTGGCAATGCCGACACCGCCTTTGACCCTGCCCGTCCATTTGGCGATTGCATCGAACAAGGACGACGTAATACCGCTCACTCCCATGAACTCGGCCATCAGAATAAACATGGGAATGGTCAACAATTCATAGGTACTCAAGGCGGAGCCCGGTGACGCGGTCAGTATCCCAACCAGCACACCCGCGTTGGTTGCCAGAAAAATTCCAAGTGCACCAGAGAGCGCCAGACTGATCGCTACCGGCACGCCAAAAGCCAATAGCGCAAAAAGCACAAAAAATGGCAGATAAATTGTCATGTCCGACCTCCTCTCAGCGCCAGCAACTGGTGAAAACTGGTCGTCAGGAGGCGCAAAGCAAAAGCCGCACAACTGAGGAACACCAGAAGATCTGCCGGCCACATTGGCCAGGGAATGACGCCAGCCATGACATTACCGTCGACCCACGCGTGCCAACCTTCCTGGAGGTAAAACCATGCGATGTAGGCAAACAGCACAACAGAAACCATCCCGACGACGAAGAGCACCACTCCCTGCACCCGGTCGTTCATTCTCTCTCCGAAATAGTCGACCTTGAGATGGGTCCCCATTCGCAGCGCGTAGGAAAAGGCAAGGAAATAAGAGCCGGGCAACAAATACAGCACGATGAAGTCAAACGACCAGCTCAACGGGCTGGACAAGACGTAGCGCAGGAATACATCGACACAGGTGACGATCATTGCCACCACGATCATAAGTGCAGCAACGCCTACCAACAGGTTTTCGACATAACGGACTGCGCAGTCAAGCCAGGCTAAAGGGCCGGGAACAGCTAAAGTAGTCAACGTCATCCCCTTCTTAAACTGATACTTTGAAGTGCCCGATCACACCGATCACCAGCTCGCCGGCTCAAACACAAAGCCACCGTTCTGGCGCCGGACAAAGCCACAATAGGGGTCACCAAAATGAACAGGCAGGAGCAGGGCCTCTTCATCGGCCAATTGATTAAGCATTTGCATCCTTACCTCGCGCGCACGCTCGGGCCAGATGCAATAGCCGGAATTGAATTCAGGCCTCATGATTTGCAGAGGGCTATGGAAAATGTCACCACTGAAAATGCCCACCTCGCCCTTGGATTCGAGCCGGAACGTTACCTGCCCGGGGCTGTGGCCGGCCGCCGAATGTACGGTCAGGCAGTCAGCAATTTCATCACCGGGACGCATAAGACGGGCGAGACCTTCACTCATGATCGGCATGACACTGTCAAAGAATGAGTCGCCAAAAACGTCGATTACACCTGGCGCCTTGTTTTTTCCTTCATGACAGAATGTGAATTCATCCTCCGGGAAGTAGTAGGTTGCGTTGGGGAACGTGGGAACCCAGCGACCGTCCTGCCAGGTAGTATTCCAGCCGACATGATCGGCATGCAGGTGCGTCATTACCACATGCGTCACATCCTCCGGTGCCGCCCCCGCAGCTACGAGCCATTCCCGCACCAGGGTATTCAGCATGTGCATGCGGGGAATGTCCTGCCTGGGTTTGTAATTGCCCACGCCGGTATCGATCACAATGATGCTGGAGCCGGTCTGCACGATCCAGAACTGGATTGTGACGATCAACTTACCCATATGGGGCACCCAATGATGGGGCGCCATGATGCTCTCAAGCCGATCAATATCGTCACGCCCGGCCTCGGGAAACAGGAAAGCAGGGTCATGGGTAGGACCAGAATATTCCAGGATGCGCGTGACGGTAGCGTCACCGATACGCCGAATCTGAATCATGGCAGAGACCTTTTTTATAATTGATTTGGGGGCCTTGGATTGTCGATTTGATGCCCTCTGTTATTTCGCTTTTCAATATCATTCAGCGCAAACAAAAGAGTCAATGCAGAATTCTCGAACACACCGTTAACCAAGGATTAACCGGAACAACATCAAGCCACGTCACCATTAAGCGATGATTAACAGACGCTGAATATTTTAAAAACACCGATATTGCAGATATTTGGTAGGTTGAAAATCCATAATCCGGAAAACAAAAAACAAGGAATACCACATGTTCAAGAAACAACTTCTGATGTCAGCCTGCGTCGCTGCACTTGCAGCATCAGGCGCGGCTCAAGCAACCCAGTCCATAACCCTGCGATTTGCCGATTGGATGCCAGAGTCGGCGTTCACGACGACCTACGGTGCGAAAGCGTTCATGGAGAAAGCAACCGAGCTTTCCGATGGAAAAATCCAATTCCAGTATTTTCCGGCCGAGCAGCTTGGCAAAGGCTCCGAATCGCTGACACTGCTGCAAAGCGGCGTTGCCGATATTGCTAACGTAGCTCCCGCTTACGTGTCGGAGCACCTTCCTCTATCCGGGGTGGTGGAACTCCCTGGGGCAGTGACAGATTCCTGCACGGCCGCCCACAAATTTTATGAGTTGACCCAGCCTGGCGCCGTGCTGTTCGACGCGGAGTATAAAAAGAACAAGGTGCGCCCATTGTTTACCGCCAATCTGGGGCCATACCGGGTTCTTACCAATAAACAGAACCTCTCTTCGCCCGTTGATTTTTCAGGGCTCAAACTGCGCACTGCGGGTGGTGCCATGGCAATGACCGCGGATCATCTGGGCGCAAACCCCATCCGGATGCAAGGGTCGGACGTGTTGGCGTCTTTGTCCCGGGGAACCCTGGACGGCGTATTCTGGGGCCTCATCAGCGTTGAGGACTGGAGCCTGGAAACCGCGCTGGACCAAATGATCCCTAACCTCAGCGTCGGAAGCTTTAATGTCACCTACTCGATCAGTGACCGGACCTGGAACAAACTGTCTCCCGAACTGCAGGAGATACTGGTCAAAGCCGGGCAGTATGCCAACCAGAACCATTGTGACTACGTAAATCGCGCGGAAACACAAGCCATTACCGACCTGGAAGAAAAGCATGGCATCCAGCCACTCAACCTGCCAGCAAACGAGCTTGAGCAAGTTCAAGACGAATTGACCGAAGTACACAAGAAATGGGCAGAGCCACTCAACAAACGCGGACTACCCGCCGACGAAGTAGTTAAACAAATGCTCTGACCGTTTCCTGGCATTCCGCCAATAAACCCCGCTGCCGCGGGGTTTATTGTGTCTGGCCAGAAAGTTCTATGGCTCCTGGCAGTGAGATGCCGTATGTTTTCAGCTCGAACACTCGAGCCACCGGGGTAACCAATGGCAATAAAGTACGACCTGACAGATTTTCGGCTGTTTATCAAAATTGCGGAGACGGAGAGCCTTTCGAGAGGCGCCGAGCAGTGCCACATGTCAGTGCCGGCGGCCAGCAATCGAATCCGGAATCTGGAAGACAACCTCGGCGTAAAGCTGCTGCAGCGAACCTCACAAGGCGTCAAGCTAACCAACGAAGGCCGGGTTTATCTGCGCCATGCCCGCAAGATTGTCACCCAGCTGGAGGTACTCAGCGGTGATTTGCAGGAATTCGCCAAAGGCGTGACCGGGCAACTCCGTCTGTTTGCTAACACCACGGCAATCACTGAACTGCTGCCGGGCGTGTTGGGGGACTATCTGCAATCTCACCCCAATGTCCACGTAGAGATGAAGGAAAAAGTCAGCGAGGAGGTTATTCGCGCGGTCAAGGAAGGCGGAGCAGATCTGGGTATCGTTTCCGGCAACATTCCCACCGCTGACCTCCAGACCCGTCCCTTCGCGCGCAGTCGGCTGATCGCAATCTGTCCGATTGACCACCCCCTTGCCGAACACAACAAGATCAGTTTCGAAGACTGTCTGTCATACCCGCTGATTTCCCTGCTGGAAGCTTCTGCCATACACCAGTTTCTCGTCCGTGAAGCTGAAAAGCTGCATGTTGATCTGAACATCAGGGTGCAAGTCGCCAGTTACGACGCGATCTACCGGATGGTTGCCGCTAAAGTGGGCATTGCAATCATTCCGCAACTGGGCTTCGCCCGTCATAAAGGCACCCGGGATATCAAACAGATTGAGCTGGTGGATGCCTGGGCCGAGCGTAATTTCCAGCTTTGTTCAGTGGACTTCGAGAGCCTGCCGACGTTTGCGCAGGAGTTTTGCGAGAGTCTGTTGCAACGATATGGATAATCCCTCACCAAATCGATGGCAGCTCACTTAACCCGGAAAAGCCAACCCCGGGCCTGAGATAAAGGAGAAATGGAAATGCAATACCACCGCCTCGGAACAACCGGCATGAAAGTGTCCCGCCTTTGCCTCGGCACCATGACCTATGGCTCGCCCAAATGGCGGGAGTGGGTTCTGGACGAGCAGGCCAGTCGACCCTTTATCAAACAGGCGCTGGACGCCGGCATCAACTTCTTTGATACCGCGGACATGTATTCCATTGGTGAGTCCGAGCAGGTGGTGGGCAAGGCATTGCTGGATTATGCGCCCCGCGAAGACGTGGTGATCGCCACCAAGGTCTTCAATGCCATGGGGGATGGTCCCAACAACCGCGGGCTGTCCCGCAAGCACATCATGGCGGCCATTGACGCGTCATTGCAGCGGCTGGGCACCGACCATGTCGACCTGTACCAGATCCACCGCTGGGATTATCACACCCCCATCGAGGAAACCATGGAGGCGCTGCACGATGTGGTGAAGGCGGGCAAGGCCCGCTACATCGGCGCCTCGTCCATGTTTGCCTGGCAATTTGCCAAGGCCCAGTTCACCGCGGAAAAACACGGCTGGACCCGGTTTGTCACTATGCAGCCCATGTACAACCTGATCTACAGGGAGGAGGAACGGGAGATGTTGCCACAGTGTGCCGATCAGGGCATCGGGGTAATCTCATGGAGCCCTCTGGCCCGGGGCATTCTAGCGGGAAAGACGGTTCAGGGAGAAGGAGGCGAGACGGCACGAGCCCGCACCGATGAGAACACCCGCAAATGGCAACTTGGTAGCGATATAGACCAACCCGTGATCGCTGCTTTGCGTGAAGTGGCAAAGAACCGGGGAACCTCAATGGCTCAAATCGCCCTGGCTTGGGTGTTATCCAACCCAACAGTAACGGCCCCCATCATTGGAGCCAGCAAACCTGGCCATATTGAAGAGGCCCTCGCGGCGCTGGAATTAAAACTGAGTGAGGAAGAGATTTCCACCCTTGAGGCCCACTATGTGCCTCATCAGATAACCGGGCATTCATGATGTAATAAGACAGGATGGGAGGTCCCGCTTCCCGTCCTAGGCCATCAAAGCGGCAAGGTGAATACCAGGCACAGAAGGCTACAAGCAACTAATGCCATCATCGAGAACTTGAGACTCCAGCCATAGGAAACGGTGTGGGCGTTGTAGCCTGTGCACCTCTCCAGCAGCAGGGCGTTGGCAGAGTATGGTGTCCCGGCAATGGTAATCCCCCACCCCGCAACAATACCGAGCCCTAATCCCAACAGGCCATATTCCGGCCATATTGGTCCTAGTTGCGGTAGGAATGCCTCTCACGAGGCACCCCCCGCACAGATCCGTACGTGCGGTATTACCGCATACGGCTCCTGCCTCGGGTGACGACGGCGAAACCGCTCGCTGGGCCAGGGGTGGAGGATA
>Ga0208813_1000233_pt1 | contig 47957 bp, 44 predicted proteins | sample MalvireepMed_904_FD_184250 | JGI IMG/M metagenome (GOLD analysis project Ga0208813, IMG submission 184250) | Marine viral communities from the Global Malaspina Expedition - Malaspina viral metaG DeepMed_904 (SPAdes) (version 2) | ecosystem: Environmental > Aquatic > Marine > Oceanic | place... | reverse complement strand
GAACGTCCCTTAGGCGAATAACGTCGGTCGCCGGTAACTTTGTAGCTTGGACACATAACCGCTGCGGCATCGTAATTAAAACACAAGCCATTACCATTACAGTCCATGGCATTGCGATAACTGTCGCGGGTGGTTACCGGGATTTGACGATCGTAATAGCCACGCTTAGTCGCATCCACCGAGACTAAATTATGATCGCCCTGCAGCGGCGTACAAATTTTCCCGGGGTTTAACTGGTTGTGTGGATCAACGGCAGTTTTTATCTTCCGTAACTCGGTAAATAGTTGTTCACCAAAAAATGCCGGTGCATATTCGGAACGATAGCCTTTACCATGTTCGCCCCACATTAAACCGCCATATTTTTCGGTCAACGCAGCTACCTTGTCGCTAATTTGGCGCAACAGTGTTTCGTCTTCCGGCTCGGTTAAGTCTAATGCCGGACGGACGTGCAGAACACCGGCATCAGCATGGCCAAACATGCCGTAATGCAGTTGCGCTTCATCCAGAATAGCTCGGAACTCCATAATGAAGTCGGCTAGTTTTTCCGGCGGCACGGCGGTGTCTTCGGCAAAGGCAACGGGTTTGCGGCGTCCCTTAGTTGCGCCTAACAGCCCAACCGACTTTTTACGCATGGCGTAAATCGTCTGAATACTGGCAAGGTCATCGCAAATCTGATACCCGATCATCCCTTGGTTATCTTTGCTCTTAATTAACTGATCAAGTCGCTTGCACAGCGCATCGATTTTAGCCTGATTGTCCTGCTCGTCGGTGCTGGCAAATTCGACCATATTAATGCCATCCATGGTCTGGCCTTCGACGTCAGTAAGCAAGGGTTCAACGCTGTGCCAGATAATATCCTGCCGGGCAAGGTTCAGTACTTTACTGTCGATGGTTTCGACCGATGTGGCATTTGCCTGCACTAAAAAAGGCGCATTCCGCAATGCCGCCTGAAAGTCACTGTACTTGACGTTAATCAGGGTACGGTACTTGGGGATTGGGGTGATGTTAAGTTTAGCTTCGGCAACGAAGCCCAGGGTTCCTTCCGAGCCCGCAATTAGCCGCGACAGATCAAGGGTATTATGCTCGGGATCATAGCAGTGCTTTAAATCATAGCCGGTCAAAAAGCGATTCAATGGCGGGAACTTGGCTTCAATCTCGTCACGATAACCAATACAGGTATCTAACGCCTGTCTATAAAGTCTTCCACGGGCATTTTCCTGTTCGCTTAAGGTCTGTGCCTGCTGTAGCGAAACCGGACCGCTATCCAGCCGTTCACCGCCAACAAGGATGGTAGTTAACGCTAAAATATGGTCACTGGTTTTACCATAAACCAATGAACCCTGCCCTGACGCATCAGTATTGATCATACCGCCAAGGGTTGCGCGGTTACTGGTCGACAGATCCGGCGAGAAGAAATACCCCAGCGGACGCAAGGCATCATTAAGCTGATCTTTTATTACGCCGGCCTGAACTCTGACCCAGCCCTGCTCTGGATCGATTTCTAACACTTGGTTCATGTGCCGACTCATATCGACGACTAAGCCCGGTGTCAAAGACTGGCCGTTGGTGCCGGTGCCGCCGCCACGCGGAGAGAACTGAATCTCATTATACTGGGACTGACCGGCAAGTTTTAAAATAACCTCTAAGTCAGCCGCACTGCGTGGGTATAGAACCCCTTGCGGGATTTGCTGATAAACGCTGTTATCGGTGGCGGCAATCAGCCGCCCCGAGTAACTCACATCCACATCTCCGCTGTAACTGCTGTCGCTAAGCTCACGTATAAAATCGCGCGTCACTTGCGGTAGGCCGCTTTCGGCGACCAGTTTAGGGAGTTGTGTCATGTTGGTTTACCGCTCCTTACTTATCGTATAAAAAGGCGTTATTACAGGTTATCAGCCAGGTACATCCAGGTTTCCACAACAGTATCCGGGTTGAGCGATACTGAGTCGATACCGTGCTCGACTAACCATGCGGCAAAGTCCGGATGGTCGGAGGGCCCCTGCCCACAAATTCCGACATATTTGCCACGCTTTTTGGCCGTTGTAATAGCCATCGCTAACAACCGTTTAACCGCTTCGTTACGCTCATCAAACAAGTGTGCGATAACCCCCGAATCGCGGTCCAGACCCAGGGTCAATTGGGTTAAATCATTAGAGCCAATAGAAAAGCCGTCAAAAATATCAAGGAATTCGTCAGCCAAAACAGCGTTCGACGGGAGCTCACACATCATAATCACGCGCAGGCCTTGTTCGCCCTGTTTTAGCCCCTGTTCTTCCAGCAGCTCTATAACTTTGCGGCCTTCTTCTAAAGTACGTACGAATGGGATCATAATTTCGACGTTGGTCAGCCCCATATCGTTACGTACCCGCTTGATCGCCTCACACTCCAGCGCAAAGCAATCACGAAACTCTTCCGAGATATAACGCGAAGCACCACGGAAGCCTAACATGGGGTTCTCTTCATCAGGCTCGTACTGGCTTCCGCCGATTAAGTTAGCGTACTCGTTAGATTTAAAATCACTCATGCGTACGATCACGCGTTCCGGCGAGAAGGCAGCGCCCAGCGTTGCAATACCTTCGGCTAATTTAGCGATATAATATTCACGTGGGCTTGAATAGCCGGCAATCATGCCGCGAATGGTAGCCTGTAATTCCTCACTTTGCTCGTCAAAATTAAGCAAGGCTTTGGGATGCACGCCAATCATCCGGTTAATGATGAACTCCAGCCGCGCCAGGCCAATACCTGCATGTGGTAAGCTGGCGAAATCGAAGGCTCGGTCAGGATTACCCACATTCATCATGATCTTCATCGGCAAAGGCGGCATCTTGTCGACCGCGGTTGAGGTGACGTCATAGTCCAATTCGCCATCATAAATATAACCGGTATCGCCTTCTGCACACGAGACAGTCACTTTACGACCGTTACTAATAAGCTCGTCAGCATTGCCACAGCCAACCACGGCAGGGATACCCAGTTCACGCGCAATGATAGCTGCGTGACAGGTACGTCCACCACGATTGGTGACAATAGCGGCAGCCCGCTTCATGATGGGTTCCCAGTCGGGGTCGGTCATATCGGTGACCAGCACATCGCCGGGCTGGACTTTATCCATTTCGCTAATGTCATTAAGAACTTTAGCAACTCCTGCACCGATACGCTGGCCAATCGCCCGGCCTTCGCAGATAACGTCGCTTTTGTCTTTTAATGCAAAGCGCTCAATGGCTTGACCTTTTTGATTAGAGCGGACGGTTTCCGGGCGTGCCTGCACTATGTACAATTTGCCATCAATACCGTCTTTGGCCCATTCGATATCCATCGGGCGGCCGTAATGCTTTTCGATAATAACGGCCTGGCGAGCGAGCTCTTCAACTTCGTCGTCGGCTACCGAAAAGGTCATTGATTTCGCCGGATCAATGTCTTCGATCAATGTCTGTTTACCGTGTGCACGGTCTTCAGAGAACACCATCTGTATCTGTTTACTACCGATATTACGGCGTAATACTGCAGGACGACCTGCCGCCAACGTAGGCTTGTGGACATAGAATTCGTCGGGATTGACGGCGCCCTGCACGACCATTTCGCCTAAGCCATAAGACGAGGTCACAAACACCACATCTTCGAAGCCAGATTCGGTATCGATGGTAAACATCACGCCAGAAGCCGCAATATCGCTGCGCACCATCCGTTGTACACCAGCTGACAGGGCAACACCACGATGGTCATACCCCTGGTGAACCCGATAAGAAATAGCACGATCGTTAAATAGCGAGGCAAATACGTGTTTTATTGCCTCCATTACAGCATCTAAACCACGTACGTTCAGGAAGGTCTCTTGTTGCCCGGCGAAAGATGCGTCCGGCATATCTTCGGCTGTGGCAGAGCTACGCACTGCAAAACTGAACTCGTCATTGTCTTCGCTGAGTTCTGAAAACGCCGCTTTGATGGCTTGTTCAAATTCAGGCTGAAACGGGGTGTCGATTATCCATTGGCGAATTTTCTGGCCCGCCTTAGCCAGCTCACTCACATCGTCAACATCAAGGCTATCAAGTAAGTCGTGAATCTTATCGTTCAGACCGCTTTGCTCCAGGAACTGGTTGTAAGCATCTGCGGTGGTGGCAAATCCGCCGGGCACTTCGACGCCGGCGCCGGCCAGGTTGCTTATCATTTCGCCTAAGGAGGCGTTTTTACCCCCTACTCGATTGACGTCCTGCATTCCTAATTGCTGATACCACAATACGTATTCTTGCACGTCACTATCCTCAAAGTTGTGTCGATGGAGGTGAAAGTGCTCAGTATTTTACACTTTGGCGGTCAACAAGTTAATATCTGTGGAGATATTATTAAAATAAGAACTGTAAATATGCGCACCGCCTTTTATATATCCGACGGCACCGCCCTGACTGCTGAGGCCTTCGGTCACGCATTGCTATCGATGTTTCCGGTCGAACTGAACCACAAAACATTACCTTTTATCGATACTCAGGAAAAAGCCGACAACGTCTGTCGTCAAATTAAACAGGCGCTTAATCAGGATGGTGAGCCACCGTTGATATTTCATACCTTCGTCAATGAGAAGCTGAAGTCGAAAATTGTTAACTGTGGCGGTATCGGTTATGACTTTTTGGAACAGTTTAAAGGGTCGGTAGAACAGCAGTTGCAGGTTAAGGCACAACCGAAAACGCATCGTACCCACGGCGTGCATAAAAATTATAACTTCCGCGTCGATGCAATTAATTACGCACTAGACAATGATGACGGTAAAAAACTAAACCAATTAGATGAAGCTGATATTATTTTAATTGGCGTGTCACGAACGGGGAAAACGCCTACCAGCCTCTATCTGGCGCTGCAGTACGGTATAAAGGCAGCCAACTACCCGATTACCGACGATGATGACTTTGAACGTCTGGATGTACCACGAGAATTAAAGTTACAACGGCACAAGCTGTTTGGGTTGACGCTTAACGCGCAACGTTTGCATGAAATCCGTAGCGGGCGGCGCCAGGGTAGTCACTATGCATCGATGCAGCAATGCCGATTTGAACTGCAGGAGGTTGAAAAACTGTATCGTCGCGAGGCCATTCCGTTTATTAACTCAACGCATTTTTCGGTTGAGGAAATTGCGGCAAAGATTCTGGCTAAAACAAATTTGCAGCGACGCCGGTACTAATACCTGCGCCGCTACAAGCTATGCTCTACGCCACGTTCGTGCTTTCGAAGATTTTATCGGCGGAAGCCGCAACAAAGCCACTGTATAGCTTACCGTCAGCAGTTTCGTAACGCTTTGCAAACTCATAGAAACACGATGGAATTTCTACGGTTTGGTCGGCAAATTCAACCGGCACGCGATTGGCCATAGTTGACGATTGTTCCAGATAAACCTCGGGCGAACCTTTGATTTCGCCACCCGACGTATTCAAGGTGAAACCAGCCTGTTTCAGTGTTTCATTGACCTGCTCTAACGAATCAAAGCCCGGTAAATAATTAACACTCACGGTAAAGTGGTTGGCACAAAAACCGAACGCCGCCATCCACGCTGCATATTCGCTTTCTTCCAGCAACTCAAGGTAGTCAGCATGGCTAACCTGCCAGTGTGTGCCGGAATATAGGAAGTTATCAGCTTTAACCGCAGCTGCGTCGACTTGTGCAACCATCGCCTTAACTTTCTGCTGCAGCGAATCACTGAACTCTTCCGTCATTAATTCGCTGATAAACACTTTCGGTAGCGTCGGATCATCGTGCTCGAAGTGTTTAGCGCGTAATTTCTTCGCTTCAAAATGATAATCACCACCTTCTTTGTAACCTAGCGCTAAAAAGTGCTCGGCTAGTGCTTCTAAGCGCACCGGGGCGATATCAAAAGTACGAAACGCCACGTGATCATTAACAATGTCGTGACCTTTACCTAATACGTCGTGAACTTTAGGTGCTGATGGCGTACGCGAAATGTAATCTTGCCATAAACGCTCAAATAACTGCTCAACTTGCTGAGACATGACAATAAAATCCTTTACTGCATAGTAATGAGAAAATGTTAGCCGTGTCCGTTACGCGCTGAACGTAATGACTCAGCCACCAAAAACGCCAATTCTAACACTTGATCAGCATTAAGTCTTGGGTCGCATTGCGTGCGGTAACGGCTGGATAAATCAGCTTCGCTTATCTGATACGCGCCACCAGTACACTCAGTAACGTCTTCGCCGGTCATTTCTAAGTGAATACCGCCGGCATAGGTTCCCTCTGCCTGGTGTACGGCAAAGAATTGACGTAGCTCTTTATGGATGGCGTCGAAATTGCGGGTCTTTAAGCCGTTGTCAGCCTTAGTGGTATTGCCGTGCATCGGATCGCTGGACCAGACCACGTGCCGCCCTTCCGCTTTAACCCGACGTGCCAGTTTAGGCAGGTTATCAGCCAGGTTATCAGCGCCCATTCTCGAGATTAAGGTGATACGACCCGCTTCATTATCCGGGTTAAGCACATCAAGTAACTGAATTAGCTCGTCTTCCGGCATTGTTGGCCCAACCTTAACGCCGATAGGGTTGTGAATGCCCCGCATAAACTCTACATGCGCATGGTCAAGTTGGCGGGTGCGCTCGCCAATCCAGATCATGTGAGCTGAACAATCGTAAGGTAACCCCGTTAACGTATCAGTACGCGTCAGTGCTTGTTCATAAGGCAGTAGCAACGCTTCGTGTGAGGTGAACAGCTGCGTCTCATGCAGGGTCGCATTATTGTCTGCATTAATGCCCAGCACTTCCATAAACTGCAGAGCCGACTGGATTTGTTCGGCAATCTGTTGGTACCGGTCTTTTAGCGGATTAGCTGCCAAAAAGCCAAGGTTCCATTTATGCACTTTGTGCAGGTTAGCTAAACCACCTTGCGCAAATGCCCGCAGCAAATTAAGCGTTGCCGCCGAATGGTGGTAAGCCTTTAACATCCTTTGCGGATCCGGCTGACGCGCGGCGTCGGTAAAATCGATACCGTTAATAATATCGCCACGGTAACTTGGCAGACTGACATCATTGATGGTTTCTATGTCGCTTGAGCGCGGCTTAGCATATTGCCCCGCCATACGCGCGACCTTGGTTACCGGGCAGTTGCCGGCAAAGGTCATGACAATCGCCATTTGCAAAATAACTTTGAAGGTGTCGCGGATCTTCGGCGCATTGAAGTCACTGAACGATTCCGCACAATCACCGCCCTGAAGTAAAAAGCCATTACCATGGCAAACGTCGGTAAGTTGCGAACGTAAGGCCCGTATTTCTTCGGCAAAAACTAACGGCGGGTATTGGCCGAGTTCCTGTTCAACCAGTTTAAGTTGTTCAGGATCGGTGTAGTTCGGTTGTTGTTGGATGGGCTTATCGCGCCAACTACGTGCATGCCACTGGCTCATAACTGCATACCCAGATGTTGAATGATTAGGAACACTCAAATCTAACGGGGATAGTCGCTAAAAGCAACGCCATCCCCGGTTTTTCTTAGTAATTAATTAACGGCGCTGACGCAACGCATGGATACGTTCATCCAATGGCGGGTGTGACATAAACAGTTTACTGAAACCGCTACGCTTGCCGTTAATGCCGAAGGCTAGCATCGAACCCTCTAATTTCGACTCCTGAGCACGTTTTAGTCGCTCCAGCGCTGCAATCATTTTTTGTGGTCCAACTAACGACGCAGAGCCTGCATCGGCACGAAATTCGCGCTGCCGCGAGAACCACATGACAATAATGCTGGCAAAGATGCCGAATATTACCTCTAACACCATCACTACGCCGTAATAAGCAAATAGACCCAGGCCCCCGCCCTGTTGATTATTGCCGCGCAGCGCATTGTTAATGATCGACGCTATAATTCGGGCAAAGAACATCACAAAGGTGTTTACCACGCCCTGGATCAGCGTCATCGTAATCATGTCACCATTAGCAATATGGCTAACCTCGTGAGCCAATACAGCCTCGACTTCTTCCTGACTCATGGCGTCCATCAATCCGGTCGAAACCGCAACCAGCGACTGCTTTTTACTCCGTCCGGTAGCAAATGCATTAGGTTCAGGTGACGCATAAATAGCGACTTGAGGCATAGGCAGCCCTGCTCTTTGCGCCTGTTGCTTTACGGTCTGCAATAGCCATTGCTCGGTACTGTTGCGCGGCTGTTCAATGACACGGGCGCCCGTTGCGCGCAATGCCATCCAACGAGATATCCATAACGACACCAGGGCGCCACCAAAACCAAACAAGGCACAAAAAATTAATAATCCACCGGCATTTTGCAAACTAACGCCGGTAGCGCGGCTAATAATGTTATAGACAAAACTAACCACCAGTAAAATAGCGAGGTTAGTGGCTAAAAATAATGCGATGCGTTGCATACAACCCTCATCAAGTTAACTAACTGCCCCTTATATGCACTCTTGGCGCGCAGTTTACAAGTGCTTTACTTAACAAAAGTCATTGATATAGCTAGACAGATCACGAGCTCGCCAATCAGGCGTGTATGGCAGAATACCCAGGCACGGTGAGGTCAAGCGGCGAGTTAAGGTCGCAATATTCTGCTCTCGATACGGCATTTCAGCACACTGCGTATCGACGGCTACCCAGCCGGCTACCCGCATACCATCGGCGCGAATAGCCCGTTCCGTTAACACCGCATGGTTTAAACAGCCCAGTTTTAGGCCAACCACCAGCACAACTTCAGCATTGGTTTGTTTAACAAAGGCAGGCATGCTCAGGGTATCCGAGAGCGGTAATTCCCAGCCGCCTGCACCTTCGATAACCACGACGTCGGGTTTTAAAGCACGCACATCATTAAAAGACCCGACTAACACCTGCTCGGTTATTTCGATATTTTCTTCGGTTGCTGCGATATGTGGTGCGATAGCCGGTTCAAACGAATAAGGATTGGTTAACGAGTAATCGCAATCCATTGTCATGGCTTCGCGCAAAGCTAACGCATCGTCATTAACCCAACGCCCCTGCTGGTTAAAGCATCCTGACGCAACGGGTTTCATTGCCAGGGTACTGAGTCTTTGCCCGGCAAAATAGTCCAACAATGCTTTTGCGGCGACAGTTTTGCCAGCGTCAGTATCCGTTCCGGTTACAAAAAAAGATTTCATAAGGTTAATTCACATTAATATTTAGTTAATTTTCTCTAGAAAATAGAACTGCCCAACCCGCCAGGTTAATGGTAAGCCATTTTCTGTTCGGTATTGCTCGTAGTTCTCAGAGAGCCGTGCGAATCGCCGCGGTGTCATTAAGCCCGGGTTATTATCGCGGCCAACAAAGTTAGCCCCGACGCCCTTAATGCTGCGCATCAGCGACTTTAAATCGGCAAACCACTGAGTATGTTCGATAACTGCGTAGTGATAACCGGTAATGCCTGCCTGTTCGATCTGACTTAATACCGTGTTGAGTGATTTAAACGGTTGGGTATGTGGCATATCGTCGAGTTGCCGCCAACTTTGTTGTAACTCGTTAAAGCTTCCCTCAAGAGGCAGGTTAAACGCAGCCTGCCCTTGTGGTGTCAACACGCGCTTCATCTCGGTTATTGCCTGGATCAGGTTTGCGCACCATTGCAGGCTCATATTGGCAAAACAGACGTCAACGCAGGCTGTTTGCAATGGTAGCGATTCTGCATCGGCTAATAACACAGTATCCGTTCTCTGTAACTTGCGACGTGCAACCGCGACCATTTCAGTCGCCACATCAATGCCGACATAATGATCGCCTAATGCTCTTAACGGCTGATACAGAGACGCCGGACCACAACCAATATCAGCGATGCGTCCGCTAGGTTCTGATAAATACTGCATCAAACGCTGCCCAAGAATCTGTTGGATCTCGTCGTGGCTGGTGTAGGCATGCGCTGCACGAGAAAAATGACGGGCAATTTGGTGGCGCCGCTGCGCGCTCGGATTATTCGCCTCCATCATGACAACTTATCCAGTTGTTGGCACAGCGCGGCAATGTGCTGAGGTTGATGTTGCGCTTGCAGGCTAAAGCGTATCCGGGCACTGCCCTCAGGCACAGTCGGCGGGCGCACTGCACTAACAGCAAAGCCAGCCTGCTGTAATTGTTGTTTAAGCAACATCACCAGCTGATCATCGCCGACAACCCAGGATTGAATGGGTGAATCTGATGCAATCAGGTTTAACTGCCGCTGTTGTAGCTGACCTTTAAAGTTATCAATGTTGTCCGCTAACCGAGCTCGTAGTTCGGCGCCTTCATCGCTGCGGATAACGGTTAGAGCTGCCTGGATAGCAGCTGCTTGCGCGGGTGGAAACGCAGTGGAATAAATGTATTCGCGACAAAACTGAATTAACTCTTCAATATCGTCGCCTGAGCCGGCAACAAACGCCCCACTGGCGCCAAATGCTTTGCCGAAGGTGCCGGTCAGCAAACGGATATTGTCGCGTAATGCCCCATAACTTGCCAGTCCCTGCTCGCCCCAAACGCCCAAGCCGTGGGCATCATCAAGCAAAACAGATACCTTGCTGCGCTGCTGAAGTTCGCTTAGCTCCTGCTCCGGAATACGGTCGCCATCCATACTAAAGGTACCTTCAGAAACAACCCAGTCTTCTGCGGTCGGGGTCAACTCAGCAGACAAGTCAGCAATACGATTATGCTCAAAGCGCTTAAAGCGTCGTTTGGTAGACCGTATGCCATCGATAAGCGAGGCATGACTGAGGCGGTCAAAGTAAATAGTCCCGGTCTGAATGAGTGTGCTGATGGTGCCATGGTTAGCAGCAAAGCCGCTGTTAAACAGCACCACAGCCTCGACATCCAGCCACTCGGCCAGCGCTTCTTCCAGCTCACGGTGTGCGTTGCTGTAACCGCTTAACAATGGCGAACCGCCACTACCGAACCCCCAGCGATCCAGCGCATCCTTAGCTGCTTTTAGCACCTGCGGATGCTGACTTAACGAGAGGTAGTCATTACTGGCAAATTGTTGTTCTATGGCAGTCGCTGTGCGCGTTTGACGACGACGGAAACGTGACGATTCACGCCGCTCGTCAAGACGCGTCATAAAACCGTGCCGGTTGCTGCTGTTCATGTATGGCGTCTTCGATAACGGCACTATGAACTTCGTCGTCGTAGCCTTGATGGGGTTCAGGTTCAATGCCCAGGCGCTGAAATAAACGTAAGTCCTTATCCGCCTGCGGATTAGCCGTGGTCAGCAGCTTTTCGCCATAAAATATTGAGTTTGCACCAGCAAAAAAGCACATTGCCTGCATTTCGTCACTCATATCCTCGCGACCTGCCGACAAACGGACATGCGATTGCGGCATTAAAATTCGAGCGACAGCAATAGTGCGCACAAATTCTATTGGGTCTAAATCTTCTAGTTGTTCAAAGGGTGTCCCTTTTACTTTTACCAGCATATTAATAGGTACACTTTCAGGGTGCTTAGGCAGGTTAGCTAGCTGTACCAGCAAGGATGCGCGGTCATTAACCGATTCGCCCATGCCAACGATGCCGCCAGCGCACACTTTCATACCGGCATCCCGAACATTTTTTAGTGTCTGCAGCCGATCCTGGTAGGTTCGCGTGGTGATAATGTCACCATAAAATTCCGGCGATGTGTCCAGGTTATGATTGTAATAATCGAGACCCGATTGTTGTAACAACTTAGCCTGTGCGTCACTCAGCATGCCCAGTGTCATACAGGTTTCTAAGCCCAATGCTTTTACCCCCTGAATCATTTCGATTAAGTAAGGCATGTCGCGATCTTTAGGATTACGCCAGGCAGCGCCCATACAAAAACGACTCGCGCCTTTTTGTTTTGCTGCTTCGGCTTCCGCGAGCACTTTTTGTACTTCCATCAGTCGTTCGCGATCCAGACCGGTATGATAGTGTGCACTTTGTGGACAATATTTACAGTCTTCCGGACAAGCTCCGGTTTTTATCGACAGCAAAGTGCTAACTTGTACATGGTTGGGATTAAAGTGTTGCCGATGTACCTGCTGCGCTTCGAACAGTAAGTCATTCAGTGGTTTTTTAAGTAACGAGACAACCTCGTCGATACTCCAATCAGTTCTTATTGATGTCATATTTTGCCCTGGGTGTTAATTACTAGCGTGTTGTTGCCGCTAATGCGCCATGAGTTCGCCATTAGTGCGCCACAAATATCGACTAGCCTAATTCAGACAGGTAAACTGTCAATTAATTTGACGGGTTTATACTTTACTAATGGTTAAATATTAATCTATGACATCCACTGACAGCGCACAACCTTTATGGCAACAACAACTGGACTTTGATCAGCAGCACATATGGCATCCATACACGTCAATGACACACCCGCTGCCCTGCTATCACGTAAAATCAGCTGCCGGGGTATCAATAGAATTATCCAGCGGAGAATATCTCATCGATGGGATGTCGTCCTGGTGGGCAGCTATTCATGGCTACAATCATCCTCGCCTGAACGCTGCTGCCCATCAGCAAATCGATAAAGTCGCTCACGTGATGTTCGGGGGCTTAACTCACGAACCAGCTGTAACGCTGGCTCAGCAGCTGGTTGAATTAACGCCGGGGCCGTTAAATCGTGTTTTTATTGCTGACTCGGGGTCAGTAAGTGTAGAAGTCGCGATTAAAATGGCGTTGCAATATTGGGTTGGCCACGAACTGCCGCAAAAAAATCAGCTACTGACGGTTCGCGGTGGTTACCACGGCGATACGTTTGCGGCGATGTCGGTGTGTGATCCGGTAAACGGTATGCATCATTTGTTCAAGCATGCATTGTGCAACCAGCGCTTTGTCGAGCGCCCGGCGTTGAGTTATTGGGATGACTGGCGCGATGACGCGGTCGATAGCTTGCGTGACGCATTTGAGCAACATCACACGCAGCTTGCCGCTGTTATCATAGAGCCGGTTGTGCAAGGTGCTGGTGGCATGCGTATGTATCACCCTAATTACTTGCGCGAATTACGCCGTCTATGCGATGCCTATGGGGTGTTGTTAATTTGTGATGAAATTGCCACGGGATTTGGTCGTTCCGGTAAATTATTTGCCTCAGAGCACGCCGATGTATGCCCTGATATTATGTGTTTGGGCAAGGCATTAACCGGTGGCTATATGACATTAGCGGCGGCGGTGACAACAACCGAAGTGGCCGAGGGCGTCAGCAGTGAGAACGCCGGCGGAGCACTTATGCACGGCCCCACCTTTATGGGCAACCCACTCGCCTGTGCGGTTGCCACGGAGTCATTGCGGCTGGTCGCTGAAAATCACTGGCCGGCTCAGGTTGCCGCAATTGAGGCACAGTTAAAAACGCAGTTACTGCCGCTGGCGCAGCATCAAAAAGTCGCTGATGTGCGGGTGTTGGGCGCCATTGGCGTGGTGGAAATGAGGCAGCCGATTAATGTCGCCGAAGCACAACAATTATTTATTGCGCACGGAGTTTGGATCCGCCCGTTCGGCAAGCTGCTGTATATTATGCCACCTTATATTATTGAGCCTGAGCAACTAACGCAGTTAACCACAGCGATTAGCGCGTATGTGCATGGTTAACGTGCCGATTTAAAAGGCAAAGAAGTATATGGCCAAACCACCCAGGAAGGTGCATATCAGGATCATTGTGTTAATCCAGAGGTGCTGCCGGTGTTGGCTAAATAACACGATATTAATGGTAAAGGTGACTAGGCTGATTAACAGGCCAAGCATTAATAGCAAAACAAATAAGTCGCCCAGTGTGATATGCCAATGCTGGCGTACTGAAATACCAAAAATTTCTGTTAGAATGGTGTCATGTTCGGGGCGTGCGTAATGATATACAATTAGCGCAGCAATAAAAACAGCCCAGCCGATAATCGAGAGCCAGCCTAAAACCCGGCTCCAGAACGACAGCTGTTTGAGTTCCTGTAAGCTACCAACGCGCATATCAGCCCCTTTTAAGGTCAGGTTGTTCTTGAGTCTGCGCCAAAGCGCGGTAACATAGCAACCTTTATCGCCAAATTTGTATCATAAAATTCGTATTTCGGAGAATAGTAGCTCATGTCGTACGCTTCTGTAGTTGACGTTTTAGCAGGCAAAGTTGCGGTGGATGATACCGTAACCGTTCGTGGTTGGGTGCGCACCCGCCGCGACTCAAAAGCAGGTATTTCGTTTATTAACCTGCACGATGGTTCATGTTTTGACGCCATTCAGGCGGTGGTCCCTGCTGAACTGCCCAATTACACTGATGAAGTGCTGAAGTTAACAACCGGTTGTTCGGTTGCTATCACCGGCGTTGTGGTCGAATCACAGGGTAAAGGCCAGTCCTACGAACTGCAGGCCACTGGTGTAAAAGTGTATGGCTGGGTTGATGATCCGGATACTTACCCAATGGCGCCGAAGCGTCACAGCATGGAATATCTGCGTGAATACGCGCACCTGCGCCCGCGCACTAATGTAACCGGCGCGGTGATGCGGGTTCGCAACACCCTGTCGCAGGCTATTCATCGGTTTTTCCATGAAAATGGTTATCTTTGGGTCAGCACACCTATCATCACTACCTCTGATTGCGAAGGCGCGGGTGAAATGTTCCGCGTATCAACCTTAGACATGCTTAACGTGCCGAAAACAGAGCAAGGTGAGGTTGATTTTAGTCAGGACTTTTTCGGCAAAGAAGCGTTTTTGACCGTATCAGGGCAGCTGAACGTTGAATCTTATGCTTGCTCGTTAAGCAAGGTGTATACCTTTGGCCCGACTTTCCGTGCCGAAAACTCAAATACCAGCCGTCACCTGTCTGAATTCTGGATGGTTGAACCCGAGCTTGCATTTGCCGACCTCAATGATATCGCTCATTTAGCCGAAGACATGCTGAAGTACGTGTTTAAAGCGGTATTGGCAGAGCGTCCTGACGACATGGCATTTTTTGAACAACGCATTAACGCTGACGTGGTTAAACGCATGGAACAGATGGTTGATGCTGACTTCGTGCATATGGATTACACCGACGCTATTGAGATCCTTAAAAACTGTGGTAAGAAGTTTGAGTACCCGGTTGAATGGGGAGTTGACTTGCAGTCAGAGCATGAACGTTACCTGGCCGAGGAACACGTTGGCGCACCCATTATTCTGAAGAACTACCCGCGTGATATTAAAGCGTTCTACATGCGCCAAAATGAAGACGGTAAAACTGTCGCCGCAATGGACGTATTAGCGCCGGGTATTGGCGAAATTATTGGCGGTAGTGCACGTGAGGAGCGCCTGGACGTACTTGATAAGCGCATTGCCGAAATGGATCTGCCAGAAGAGGAATACGGCTTTTACCGTGACTTACGTCGCTATGGTACCGTCCCTCATGCCGGCTTTGGTCTGGGCTTTGAACGCCTGGTAGCATATGTAACGGGAATGCAAAATATTCGTGATGTCATTCCGTTCCCGCGAGCACCTAAATCTGCACAGTTCTAACAGCACGGGTTTTCGCTATAAGCCGGCAACTACGCCGGCTTTTTTTGTACCTATTCGCTGCGTACGATATCAGCGCCATTAATAAAAAACGGTTCGGCTTGCTGCTCTGGCTTGACCGGCGTTGGCACAGCTGGCGTGCCAACATATAAAAAGCCAACCACCTCGTCATCGACACCACAGCCAAGTTGTTCCCGCACATAGTCATCTTCAGCCAACCAGCCGGTGCGCCAAATTGCACCCAGTCCCATCGCGAAACATGCCTGCTGCATTGCCATGGTGGCACAGGCAACAGTCGCATATTGTTCATGACGGGGTACTTTTTCGTTATCGACATAACGTAGACAAGTGGCGATAATCATTGGCGCGCGAAACGGAATTTGTCCGGCCTGCTCGACCCGTTCACTGGAAAAGTTATTAAGTCTTGCTGCCTGTTGATAAATATCAGCCAATAGCTGGCGGTCGCGGCCAAGGAACTCGACGAACCGAAACGGCGACAAGTTCATGTGATCAGGCACCCGAATGGCTGCTTTTCGGATCATTTGCAGCTGTTGCGGCGTTGGCGCAGGCTCAATTAAACGCGGCATCGAAGAGCGCGTTGTCAGTAATTCTAATGCGTCCATGTCAGTCCTTAAAATTCTTATACATTTGTCACGCTTCGTTACATTATTACGATGGTACTGATAAGATGGATTGTATAAGCTAAAACATAATAAATAGTAAAAAGCGAGATGTTATGCGGTTTCTAGGCTCAATGTTCCGGTATTTGTGGCGTTTTATCAACGCTATTCGGGTTATTTTACTCAATATTGTCTTTTTTGCGTTGTTAATCGGTTTTATCGCCGTACTTATGCAAGAGGAAGATCCTGTAGAGGTGCCGGATAACGGTATTTTGGTACTTAACCCGCAGGGTATTCTGGTTGAAGAAAAAACCTATATCGACCCTGTTGATCAGTTTTTCAATAAAGCTTTTGGCGCAGAGGATCCTGTTCCTGAAGTGCTCCTGAGTGATGTCGTTGATGCGCTTGAAAAAGCCAAGACTGACGAGCGTATTGGTGCCGTTTTTCTTGATGTTTCGGGTCTGTTCCCCAGCGGTATCAATAAATTACAACGGGTTGCTACAGCGCTGGAAGAGTTTAAAACTACTAATAAACCAGTCATCGCTGCTGCCGATTACTATGCGCAATATCAATATTTCCTGGCATCACACGCGGATACGGTTTACCTGAATCCACTGGGTTCAGTCGCGTTTGACGGCTTTGAATATGGTGGCATCTACTTTAATGACATGCTGACTAAGCTCAAACTAAAGCCACATGTATTTAAAGTCGGCTCTTATAAATCTGCCGTTGAGCCATTTATTCGTAATAGTATGTCTGACGAAGCACGCGAAGCGAATGCATTTTTATACGATGAATTGTGGCAGCAATTTAAACAAACGGTGGTCAACCAGCGCGATATCGATAATGCCGTTATTGACGGTAAACTCGACCCTTACATGGCTGCATTTGAAGCTGCCGATGCCAATATGGCTAGAATGGCATTGGATGCCAATTTCGTTGATGCATTAAAAACTCGCGCCGAGGTGCGTAACGAGCTGATCAATTTAGCAGGGCTTGACGTAGACAAAGACACCTATCGCCATGTCGCTTTTGCTAACTATGTTCGCGAAGGTAATGGTGAACAGTCTGCTTCAATGCCGGGTAAGGATAAACCGCAGGTAGCGGTTGTCGTGGCACGTGGGCAAATCGTCAATGGTAGCCGCCAAGCGGGAATGATTGGTGGTGACAGTACAGCTGAACTCATTCGCAAAGCGCGCGAAGACGAGAACACCAAAGCTATCGTGTTGCGTATCGATAGCCCCGGTGGTAGCGGCTTTGCTTCAGAAATTATCCGCCAGGAAGTGTTACAGGCTAAAGCTCAAGGCCTTCCGGTCATCGCCTCTATGAGCAGTGTTGCTGCTTCTGGTGGTTACTGGATAGCCGCGGACGCGGATCAAATTTGGGCCGCGCCCAGCACCATTACCGGCTCTATCGGCGTATTTGGTCTAATGGTGACAGCTGAGGATAGCGCAGAAGCACTCGGTATCTATAGTGATTCGTTTAGTACCACGGAGCTGCCGTCAATTAATGCGCTGGAAGGCATTACTGACGCGCAAAAAGATTTACTTCAGCGCTCCACCGAGCAATTCTATGATTATTTCCTTGAGGTTGTTGCCAATGCGCGTGACATGACCAAGGATCAAGTCGATGCTGTCGCACAAGGTCGTATCTGGACCGGAACTCAGGCACAGCAGCGTGGCTTAGTCGACTTTTTGGGCAATTTCGACGATGCCGTGACAGCCGCCGCAGAAGCTGCCGGTTTAGAAAGTTACGAAGTGAATACGGTAAAACAATCGCTGAGTCCGCAACAGCAGTTCTTTGCTGAACTCATGGGCGATGCTACCGTTGGTGCGCTGTTAAGCAGTTCTTCACCAGAGCCACAGCACTGGCTAATGGGTACGGTTAATACGGTATTGCAGCAAAGTAAAGCATTGCAGAACTTTAACGATCCTAAAAATATCTATTCCTACTGTGCACTCTGCGTTCAACCGCGATAAAATAACGGCCATCACCTACTCAATTTTGGATATTTGATGGCCGTAAAGCGTAAAAGAATCTACGTCGCCTACACTGGCGGTACTATTGGTATGCAAAAATCGGCTCAGGGATATGTTCCGGTCGCGGGACACCTGAGCCAATGCGTCGAGCGCATGCCTGAATTCTATCGCGAAGAAATGCCCGAATTTCAGATTCATGAATATCAGCCGTTGATGGACTCGTCGGATATGACCCCATCGGACTGGGTGACCATAGCCCGTGATATCGAAGCCAACTATAACGACTATGATGGTTTCGTTATTTTGCACGGCACCGATACCATGGCCTATACCGCATCGGCATTGTCTTTTATGCTGCAAAACTTGGCTAAACCTGTCATCGTAACCGGTTCGCAAATTCCGTTGTCAGCGCTGCGCAGCGATGGTCAGACAAACCTACTCAATGCTCTGTATATTGCCGCAAACTACCCTATTCATGAAGTTGGCCTGTTTTTTAACAACACGCTGTTTCGTGGCAATCGCTCAACCAAAGCCGACGCTAATGGTTTTAATGCGTTTGCCTCGCCTAACTACCCGTCTTTACTCGAGGCTGGTATTCAGATTAGCCTGAATGCAGGTAAACTGCGTGAAGTAAAAGACAACGAGTTACACGTGGTCGAAATGACACCGCAGCCGATTGGCGTAGTAATGCTTTACCCCGGTATTTCGGCCCAATTGATTGATAATCTGTTACAACAACCCGTTAAAGCAATGATTATCCAAAGTTACGGGGTCGGCAATGCACCTCAGGATCCTGCCTTGCTGGCGAGCTTTAAACGCGGTATCGAACAAGGTATTACGATTGTAAATTGTACCCAATGTTTCCGCGGCCGCGTTAACATGGGTGGCTATGCTACCGGTAATGCGTTGGCCGAAATCGGCGTTGTTTCAGGCTCAGACATGACTATTGAAGCGGCATTAACCAAATTACACTATTTACTTTCGCAAGATCTGTCCAACGAAGTTATTGCGGAACGTTTAACCGATAACTTGCGCGGCGAACTGACCACCGCGTAAAATCGTTAGACAAACGATAATTTATAATAATAAAGATAATGACAACCTTATGACAACACGTTCACCCGCTTTTGCTTCACGCTTAGGGTTTATTTTAGCCGCTGCCGGTTCCGCCGTCGGAGTTGGCAATATTTGGGGTTTTCCAACACAAGCTGCCAGTAACGGCGGCGGTGCTTTTCTGCTTGTTTATCTTATTATGATAGCGCTGCTGGCCTATCCCATGTTGGTAGCAGAGATAACTATTGGTCGTATTCGTCGGCAGAACCCCATCGAAGCGTTGCGAAATATGTCAGAGCGCCCTTTTTGGCGTGGCTTTGGTCTGTTAAGCGGTATTGTCGGACTGGTCGTGTTAAGTCTCATTCTTAGCTTTTATGCGATCGTATCGGGCTGGTTAATTGCCTACATGCTGGCGCCTTTAATGGAGCTTTTGGGGCTGGCAAGTACCGCAGAATGGCTATTGACGTTTTCGTTAGAGCGCAACCTGATTACGATGTTGTTCTTTATGCTGTTAACCATCTACGTCGTGCGCTCCGGCGTCAACGATGGTATCGAACGGTGGTCACGGCGGTTAATGCCATTGTTATTTGTTTTGCTGATTGCCATGGCTGCTTACATCCTGACGCTGGATGGTGCGATTGACGGATTAAAAATGTATTTAGTGCCGGACTTTTCAGCGATTTCCGATCCCAACTTGATTGTGCGAGCCATGGGCCAGGCGTTTTTCTCATTGTCACTCGGTGTCTGCGTAATGATGACTTATGGCGCGTACCTGTCTGAGAAAGAAAATATTCCAAAAACTGCAGCCTGGGTGGCGGGCATAGACACTTCTGTCGCTTTCTTAGCAGGCCTTTTAATTCTGCCGGCTATGTTCGTAGCTCAGAACAATGGCGTGGCTATATATGCTGATGACGGCTCGCTACTATCTGCTGATACCCTGGTGTTCACGGTTCTACCGGCGATGTTTGATACGCTGGGCAGTGTCGGCCCGTTCGTGGCTATAGGCTTTTTCCTGCTGATGGTCATTGCCGCTATTACCTCGTCCATCTCCATGCTGGAAGCACCGGTTAATGCGTTACGTGAAGAAACGGCCTGCAACCGCCATAGCGGCGTGTGGTTGGTAGCATTTGTAGTGACTATACTTTCAACCATTATCATTTACCACTTTGAGACCTTATTCAGCTTTGTGATTACCCTAAGTACGGTCTATATGCAGCCGATAATGGCGCTCATCTTTGGTGTTATGTTGACCTGGGTGCTACGCCAGCATCGTTTGCTTAAAGCACTGCAACAAGGTTCACCGCAAATTAGTCAGAGCCTGTTCTGGAAAATCTGGCCATGGTACGTCAAGTTTATTTGTCCGGTGTTAATATTGCTGGTGATCTGGCGCGGTTAACTCAGCAGTTAAGCTGATAGGTACCACGCCAAATCAAATGTAGTTACGTTACTCAGGTGACCAATAAGTCCATAAACTGGTTAACCGGCGTGTTAACCAGTTGCTGAGGGTCGCGATACAAACGCATAATCTGCTCCACCCGCTGACGCGCAAAACGCGTACGAAGATTGTTTTCAAACTTCTGCTCCAGCACCTTGAAGCCCTCTTCACGTCGACGGCGATGCCCGATTGGATATTCAACCTCAACCTTATCGGTTGCGCTGCCATCATTAAAAAACACTTGTACCGCATTAGCAATGGAGCGTTTGTCCGGTTGGTGGTATTCCTCGCTGTAACGTTTGTCTTCACTGACAACCATTTTTTCGCGCAATGTATCGATTAGCGGGTTAGCCTGGTGGAAGTCATCCTCGTAGTGATCGGCGGTCAGTTCACCGCAGATCAACGGTACTGCCGTCATATACTGTAAACAGTGATCGCGATCAGCGGGATTAGCCAGCTCTCCCTGCTTAGAGATAATACGAATGGCGGACTCGTGGGTTGTTATTTCGATACGTTCAATCCGGTCAAGTTTATCCTTAACCTGCGGGTGTAATGTAACCGCAGCTTCGCACGCCGTTTGGGCATGAAACTCAGCAGGAAATGACAACTTAAACAAAATATTTTCCATCACGTAGCTGCCGTATTCTCGTTGAAATGAAAACTTTTGCTCGGATTCTGGCTTTATCTGCTGATCTTTATTTGTTTTACTGAACAGCACATCGTAAAAGCCCCATTGCGGTGCGCTCAGTGCACCGGGGATGCCCATTTCTCCGCGTAGGCTAATATCCGCCAGGCGCACTGCACGAGAGGTTGCATCACCAGCGGCCCATGATTTGCGTGAGCCCGCATTTGGCGCATGCCGATAAGTCCGTAGTGACTGTCCGTCAACCCACGCTTGCGAAACAGCTGCCATAACCTGCTCGCGGTTACCTCCCCACAGCCAGGTAGCGACGGCGGTAGAGGCTACTTTTACCAGCACAACGTGATCAAGACCGACTCGATTAAAGCTATTCTCAATGGCTAGGTTTCCCTGTATCTCATGAGCCTTAATCATTCCTTCCAGTACATCCTTAATGGTAAGCGGTTTATCCCCTCTTGCGATGCGCTGTTGCGAGATGAAATCAGCCAGCGCCAGAATCGCACCTAAGTTGTCCGATGGGTGACCCCACTCGGCTGCCAGCCAGGTGTCGTTAAAATCAAGCCAACGTACAATACAACCGATATCCCATGCCGCTTTAACCGGATCCAGGCAATACGACGTGCCGGGCACACGAGCTCCGTTCGGCACCTGCGTATTGGCAACAAGCGGCCCTAAATGTTTGGTACATTCCGGAAAACGTAATGCCAGAATGCCGCAGCCGATTGTGTCAGCCAGGCAATGTCGCGCGGTTTCCCACGCTTGTTCCGAGGTGACCTGATAGTTAATCACGTAATCGGCTATACGCTGTATCTCTGCATCATAATCAGGACGGTCTGTCCGCTCTGCAATAGTCATAGTATCCTCTCGAACGATTGGAATAACTGTTGTTAGTATAGCTACGCAGAATCGACAGGAACCGATCGACAGATAAAAAAAACCCGGAACCAATCCAGATTGTTCCGGGTATAGGGGAATGGCTCATGGGATGAGCCGTGCGCTAACTCTAAAAAAAGCGGTTAATTTTTAGTCTAGCCAAATTTTAGAGAAATACATAATTTTTTTTAAAATTTTTAAGTTAATAAATTATAAACGCTTTATTACCCCTATACCCAGCTTATCCACAGCTTACGCAACGTCTTTAAACAGCTTATAAAAGTTGGACGTTGTGGTTTCTGCAACCTCATTAAGCGTCAGTCCTTTAACATCAGCGACGCATTTTGCAACGTCTACCACATAGGCAGGTTGGTTTTGTTTGCCCCGATGCGGCACTGGCGCGAGCCATGGGCTGTCCGTTTCGATAAGTAACCGTTCCAACGGCAACGCCTTGACTACCTCGCGTAACGATTTAGCGTTAGCAAACGACGCGATACCCGATATCGAGATATAGAAATCCAGTTCATCGATAGCTTGCTTTGCCATCTCCAAAGACTCTGTAAAGCAGTGCAGTACCCCGCCCGATTTCTCAGCGCCGCCCTCTTTTAGTAAGCTAATAGTATCTTCACGTGCATCGCGGGTATGAATAATCAGCGGTTTGTCCAGCTCTTGTGCAACCTCAATATGGGCGGCGAAGTTCTGTTGCTGCAGCTGTTTGCTTTCGGGATGATAGAAATAGTCGAGGCCAGTTTCACCGATAGCGACGACTCGACTATCGCTGGCCAGCTGCCGCAAGGACGATGCTACTTCATCAACGGGTGTCTGACTGTCTTGGACGTACAACGGATGTACGCCGCACGAAACCGAGACATCAGCATATTCCGCTACGGCGGCCTGCATGGCAGCGTAGTCTTCTAAGGTTACACAGACACACAGCATGTGCTGCACGTCATTATTACGCGCATTTTCGATAATCTGAGGTAGTTCCAGGCCAATTTTTTGCGGATCTATTTTATCTAAATGACAATGCGAATCGACGTACATTAAAACTCCTGCTAAGCATATATTTTTGCGATCAGTCTACCATATTCATGGCTTAACGTGTGTGTCAGGCGCCGTATTCGTTGCTCAATGTCGGTATCCTGATCGTCGACAATAGCCAGCCCAATCCAACAACTGCCGCCCGGTTGCCGCAACATGCACGTAACACTAGCAGTGATATTCGGATTATATTCACCACTATCAGGCAAATTAATATCGATATGGATTGTACTGTGCAGCGGCGGTATATCGACGGTTGCCGGCAGGGGTACAAAAATTAATAGTTGTTCGAACCGGGCTAAGGTGCTTTGAGCAAGCTCCAGAGCATCATTAAAACGATGGCTAAGTTGTGGTATTGAAGCCATGATAAGTCCATTGTTGCCAACAAAGACTTAACAATAGCGGTAAATTTAATCCTTTTGACTGACGATAGCGCTGACGCAATTGTCGGCATTCATCGACAGCTTTAAGCAGTCGCTCTGTATGCAAGTTGTGCTGATTTGTCAGCTCCCTGTAGCGTGGTTGTAACTCGGTGTAATTAAAGCGCGCACTGGCGATGCTTTGTGTCGCCGCTGACAGATCAAGTAACAAGCGTTCAGTTATGTCAAGCCACTCAGTAGCTTTGCTCTTGTCTTTGATAACCGGTGGCAGGGCCCCGGCAAACAAGGTGCTTAATAAACTGTTGGCCGACTCGTGATCGTCGTTGCCGGCTACCGCAGGTAATTGCAAATTAATCCATTGCATGCGGCTTCGTAAAGTTGGTAGCAGCTGTTCGGGTTGCTGTACCGAAATTAGCCAAAACATATTAGCGGGTGGCTCTTCCAACACCTTTAGTATGGCATTACTCGCCTGCTCAGTCAGTTTATCCGCGGGTGTTAAGATGGCAACTCTGGCACCGCCCTGGTTTGCAGTCTGTAGCAGTTTATTCTGCAGTTTACGCACTTCGTCGATGCCAATACTGGTTTCTTCCCGCGCGTCGATATGCCAAAAATCAGGATGACTGCCAGCCTGGTATAGCTTACATGATTTACACTGCCCACAGGCGCTTTTATCGGGCTGCTGGCACAGCAAAAAATTGGCCAATGTCTGCAAGAACTGGTCACTACCCTGTTCCGGCGCATGCCGCAAATAATATGCGTGTGCTAAACGTTGCTGTTTAGCACTGTCGATAAGACGAAGCCAAGGTTCACGTAACCAGGGATAACTCATACAAATAATTTCTCTTCGATAGCGCGGAGTATATCTTTGTGCACCTGTTGCATGGGTTGCGAGGCATCGATAGCAACTATTGAGGGGTCTGCAGCCACCAGTTGCTGGTAACGTGCCCGGGTGCGTTCAAAGAACGCTAGATCTTCTTGTTCGATACGATCCAGTTCGCCTCGCCCCTTTGCGCGCTCCAGGCCGGCCTCAGCATCGATATCCAGATACAAAGTAAGATCCGGCTTAAACTCACCCAGAGTAAGCTGCTTTAGTTGCTGTAGTTTTTCACTACCCAATTGTCGGCCGCCACCCTGATAGGCCTGTGACGACAAGTCATGGCGGTCGCCGATGACCCAGCGACCTTTATCCAGTTCCGGTTTAATCACGTTATCGACAAGCTGAACGCGACTGGCATACATGAGCAATAGCTCTGTCATTGCACTCACTTGTTCCTGCCACTGCTTCTTTACTAAGTCTCTCAACGCTTCAGCCATCGGTGTGCCACCGGGTTCTCGAACAGTTTCTGCCCTTATACCCTTGGCCTGCAGATGGCTCACGATACTTGCAATAGCCGTACTTTTACCGGCTCCTTCAAGCCCCTCTATAACAATAAACTTGCCGTTCATATTATTCCTTGTCCTGCTGATGCGGCTTGATCTGATACTTATAAACCGCTCGGTTATGCTCCTCAAGCGTTTTAGAGAAAACATGACCGCCGCTATTGTCCGCAACAAAATAAAAGTAGTCCGTTTGTGCCGGCTGAGCCGCCGCAGCTAATGATTCCGCCGATACCATTGCAATGGGTGTTGGCGGTAAACCGTCGATGCGATAAGTGTTATAAGGCGTTTTCGTACGCAGGTGCTGACGCGTTAAATTGCCATCAAAATCATCAATTCCATAGATCGTTGTCGGGTCTGACTGCAGCCGCATGCCGTTATTGAGCCTGTTACAAAATACACTGGCTACGGTTTCACGCTCACCGTCGATACCGGTTTCCTTTTCGATGATAGAAGCCAGTATCAGCAACTCATAAGGGGTTGATACCGGACACTCGCGGTTACGAGCGCGCCACGCATCGTCAAGTTCTCTTTCAAGTTCTTCGTGCGCCTGGGTTAGTAACTCAAGATCACTGGTCTGCGCGCGGTAGCTGTATGTTTCGGGTAAAAACAAACCCTCCGGGCTGGGGTAGTCCTGCAAAAAAGGTAGTTGTTCAGACAAACTGTCAGTTGTTAGTTCAGCACTCAAATAAGGCTGCTGTTTAAGCTGCTGCAGCCACTCACTAAAACGCAGTCCTTCGATTAATGTCACCTTAAACTGCTTTTCGTCGCCACGCGCTAGTTTTTGCCAGAATTGCTGCCAGGAGTCAGCAGGAGATATTTCATAAAGCCCTGCTTGTATGCGATCAACGCCAATAAAAAATTGTGCTAAACGATAATCGAGGGTGTTACTGGTGCGAGCAAAATGCTGATTAACTCTGGCACTAATCGAGCGGGCTGTATCGCCTCGCTTTACTTGCAGTAACATTTGCTCGTGTGTCGAGTTGGCTAAGGGCTTTTCAAGGTATGCAAGAGCCATACTGCGCACTGCCAGCCCGGCAATAGCCACGGTAATGACTAACACAACGACACTAATGATGAGTTTTTTTAGCATGCAGTCAATTGCTTTAACAGCTCAGGTAAATCAGTACTCAAAACTTTACCATTTAATTGTTTAATTGGCACGGCTCCACGCACACTATTGCAAACAAATGCTTGATCTGCCTGGTATAAATCCTCAAGTGTAAACACGCCCTGGTTTACCCTTTCCAGCCATTGCTGGTCGATTATGACTTGTCGCGCAACGCCTGCTACCCCGGCCTGTTGTAATGACGGCGTAAACCACTGGTCATTACTGCGCCAAAAGATATTACCCTGGCAGCATTCGATCAACGCATTGTGATGATCGAGTACCAAAAGATCATCAACGCCCTTCTCTTCACGTTCCCGGGCAAGCAACACCTGCTCCAACCGGTTCAGTGTTTTTAATCCGGCTAATACCGGCTGACGTGCCAGTTGCAGCTCAGCCACGGCAACCGTGTTGATAGTTGCTGCAACCAGCGGTAACGGACTAACTTGCATATAGGTATTTGACTCTACCGCCGCCGGAGGCATATATCCACGACCACCAAATCCGCGGGTAACGATAATTTTTGCCACGCCGTCTGGCTGGCCTGCGGTCAACTCTGCCAACCAGGCCTCAACTTGTTGCCGCTCAGGCACCGGCAGTGCCAAGCGCTGGCTGGCTAGCACTAACCGCTGCCAATGGTAATCCCACCATAAAGGCTTACCATTATGCAAACGTAGGGTTGTAAAATGGCCATCGCCAAACTGTAAGCCACGATCCAGCGGCTGGTGATGTTGTTTTCCGTTGCAAAAAATCATGATTTATCGTCAGCGCATGTCGCTCCACAAACAAAAAAGGCAGCCCCAAGGACTGCCTTTCGCTAATTAAAACGTAGCGGTTGACGATTAATCGTCAGAGTGAGCCGATACGTAATCAATAGCTGCTTGAACAGTTTTAATTTTCTCAGCTTCTTCATCTGGAATTTCTGTTTCAAATTCTTCTTCCAGTGCCATCACTAGTTCAACAGTATCCAGTGAGTCAGCGCCCAGGTCGTTTTCAAAAGAAGCTTCTGGTTTAACTTCTTCTTCTTTAACGCCCAACTGCTCGATGATGATTTTCTTTACGCGTTCTTCGATAGTGCTCATGATATTAAAATCCTTCAATAGTCGTCACGAGTGTCAAATTTGGCTGTAGTGTAGTGAATGCAGCCACAATAATAAAGTAAAAATTAGCTTAAAATAAACAGGTCGTACCCCTTGAGGGTTAAACCATTGCCATTCCGCCGTTTACATGAATTGTTTCACCGGTAATATAAGCTGCCCCGGGCGAAGCCAAAAAGGCAACTGCTGCTGCGACTTCTTCGGGTTTGCCCAGACGTTCTGTTGGAATATTGGCAAAAATCGCTTGTTTCTGATCATCAGTCAAGGATTTCGTCATATCGGTATCAATAAAGCCCGGCGCAACGCAGTTGACGGTAATGCCGCGCGCCGCCACTTCTTTTGCAAGGGACTTACTAAAACCCACCAACCCGGCTTTTGCCGCACAATAGTTAACCTGGCCCGGATTGCCCGTGGTTCCGACCACCGAGCTAATGTTTATGATGCGCCCATTGCGACGTTTCATCATGCCGCGAATCACGGTTTTACAAACTCGGAAAACAGCTGACAAATTGGTATTAATCACTGAATCCCACTCATCATCCTTCATTCGCATCATTAAATTATCACGGGTGATACCCGCGTTGTTGACCAGAATATCAATTTTGCCAAACTCTTTTTCCAGTCCCTTCACGGTTTCGGCTGTCTGCTCAGCATCGGTCACGTTGAGCGCAATACCTTTACCCTTTTCGCCTAAATAATCACTAATCGCACTAGCCCCTTGTTCAGAAGTTGCGGTGCCAATAACAAAAGCACCCTGAGCAACTAATGACTCAGCAATGGCTTTACCAATGCCGCGGCTTGCGCCGGTGACCAGCGCCACCTGTTCTGCTAGAGATTGCATAAATTTATCTCCCGTTATAATTGTTCAAACGCATCCGGACTGTTAAGTGCTGTACAGCCAAATGCTTTGGTTATGCGTTTATTAAGCCCGGTCAGAACCTTGCCCGGTCCGATCTCGTAGGCTGCTTCAATATCCATGGTGGCTAGCTTTTCAATTGTCTCGGTCCAGCGTACCGGATAGTACAACTGCCTTACCAACGCATCTTTAATCGCTTCTTCATCGCTGTTGGCACTGACATCGACATTATTAATAACTGCCACAGTCGGTGTATTAAAATCGACATTTTTTAGCGCTGCACGCAATTGCTCGGCCGCCGGCTTCATGAGTTCACAATGTGACGGGACGCTTACCGGTAACGGTAACACGCGTTTGGCTCCGGCCGCCTTTAATGCTTCAGCGGCGCGGGCAACGGCGTCTTTATGGCCGGCAATCACCACCTGACCGGGGGAATTATAATTGACCGGTGTAACCACCTCGTCTTCTGCCTGTTGTTGGCAAATTTCAGCAATTTGATCATCGTCTAAGCCGATCACCGCGGCCATTGCGCCAACACCGGGCGCTACAGCTCCCTGCATGGCCTCGCCGCGTAAGGCAACCAAACGTACGGCGTCAGCAAAGTTAATGACGCCGGCACAAACTAATGCCGAGTATTCGCCCAAACTGTGACCCGCCATGGCGTTTACATCGCTTAAACCGTTTTCTTTTGCGACACGAAATAGCGCGACACTTGCCGTTAATAGTGCCGGCTGTGTTTTGCGGGTATCATTGAGCTGCTCTTCGGGGCCATTCTGAACTAATTCCCATAAATCATACCCCAACACCTTACTCGCCTCGTCAAAAGTGGCTTGAATCTGTGGGTACTGAGCGGCGACATCGGCTAACATACCGACGGTCTGTGAGCCTTGCCCCGGAAATAATAATGCTGTTGTTGTCATATTGCCCTCTTAATACTTAACCAGTGCGGAGCCCCAGGCAAAACCGCCACCGAAAGCTTCTAATAATAAGGTTTGTCCACGTTTTACGCGACCATCACGTACCGCCCAGTCTAACGCAATGGGCACTGACGCTGCAGAGGTATTGCCGGTTTTATCCAGGGTTACTACAACCTGCTCCATCGGCATGGATAACTTTTTTGCCGTCGCCTTAATAATACGTAAGTTTGCCTGATGCGGAATCAGCCAGTCTAAATCGGCCGAAGTCATCTCGTTAGCCTGCAAGGTTTTAGTCACTAACTCACTAAGCTTTGCCACCGCAACCCGAAAAACTTCGTTTCCTTTCATATACATCCAGCTGCTTTCCGGCGTTCCCTCAGCACTTATACCGCGCGTAGTTCGAACCGGTTGTTTAGCGCCCAGTAAATGGCCATATTCACCAGCGCTATAAAGGTGAGTTGAAATAATACCTGCGCTTTCACCAGCTTCCAGTAACACCGCTCCGGCACCATCACCAAATAATACCACGGTGTTTCGGTCATCCGGATCACAGAGTCGCGCTAATACATCGGTGCCTATGACTAAAATCTTTTGATGCTGACCCGTACGTATGAATTGGTCAGCAACACTGAGTGCATAAATAAAGCCTGAGCAAGCGGCACCAACGTCAAATGCCGGAATCGAACTCACTCCCAACATTTGCTGAATTTCACAGGCTGCACTTGGGAATGCATGCTCAGCAGAGGTTGTCGCGACGACGATCATGTCCACCTCAGTGGCACTGCAACCAGCGGCATCTAGCGCACGTTTTGCCGCCTCAAAACCTAAGGTTGCGGCACTTTCATCTGCGTTTGCGATGCGTCGCTCTTTTATTCCTGTTCGTTCTGTAATCCACGCGTCTGAGGTGTCGACTCGCTTTGATAAATCGTCGTTCGTCAGGCGTTGCTCAGGTAAATAGTGACCTGTGCCTGCGATAATTGAATAGCTCATAACTGTGCTTAATGTTGTTCTAACAGGACCGACTCAACCCGATCTTTTATCCGCTCGGGGAGTTGTGCTTGTGCTTCTGTTATCGCTTGCCTTATTGCACTGCCAAATGCTTTTGCATTAGCACTACCATGGCTCTTAATAACCACACCGCGCAATCCTATCAAACTCGCACCGTTATAGTGGTCGGGCTTCAACCGATCCCAGGATTTTTGTGTGCGTTTTTGTAAAAAACGAAAGAATAAGCGGTACATCCAGTGAGACATTAATGCGGACTTAAGCTGATCGACAATCAATGTCGCCAGGCCTTCACAACTTTTAAGTGCAATATTGCCAACAAACCCGTCACACACGATGACATCGGCTTTACCACTAAACAAATGATTGCCTTCGACAAAACCGGTGTAATTGACATGTTCGGAGCTAACCAACCGCAACGCGGCATTTTTAACCACGTCGTTACCTTTAATTTCTTCCTCACCCATGTTCAGTAAAGAAACGTTTGGACTACTGATATCTTCCAATATTTGCGCGGCAACACTACCCATTACGCCAAATTGAAATAACGTTTCTGAATCGCAGCTTGCGTTAGCACCTAAATCAAGAAGATAAGATCGGCCACCCAATTGATTGGGTAACGCCGCCATTAACGCAGGACGAAGTACCCCGGGCAATGTTTTTAGCTGAAAATAGGCCTTGGCCATTAATGCGCCGGTGTTGCCGCCACTGACTACGCCATCAGCTTCGCCTTTCGCCAGCAGTTCCAGCGCGATACTCATCGATGAGTGAGGTTTAGCACGTAGTGCCTGGCCTGGTTTCTCGTCCATTTCGACGACTTGTTCGGCGTGCACGAAGGTGACTTGGGGATGTTCGTCAAGATTATATTGGGAAAGTAACGGCGTTACGCTATCGTGTTGACCCACGACGAGGAAGTGATGAGGTGTGCCCTCATTGATTAATTGGCACAATGCGTCAATTACAATAGAGGGGCCGTTATCGCCCCCCATTGCATCAATCGCTAATTTAATTTCAGGCATGGCCTGGAAATTACTTATTAACGACCTTACGACCTTTGTAAAAACCGTCAGCTGTTACGTGGTGGCGACGATGTGTCTCACCAGAGGTAGAATCAACCGACAGTGTAGGGCCGCTGATTGCATCGTGTGAACGACGCATGTCGCGTCTTGAACGACTTTTCTTGCTTTTTTGAACAGCCATTTACGCTATCTCCTAGTTATTTACGCTTTAATTCTTGCAACACCGAAAACGGGTTCTCCGAGTCATCTTCTGACGGCTCTTCGATTTCGCCCCACGTCATCGCGTCGCGATCTACCTGACAATCTTTAGGGTCATGCTTGGCCACCAAAGGCATCGCCAGAATTAATTCATCTTCGACTAAACCGTGCAGGTTAATCTCGCCAAACTCATTTACTTCGACCGCTTCGTAGCGTTCAGGTAATTCGTCTGAGCTCTGCTTAGAAGAAACAGGAGCATACGCAAATTGCGCCGAGATATCAACCGCAAAAGGCTCATTACAACGCTGACAGGTTAACTTGACTGCAGTTTTTGCCGAACCGGCGAAATAACTTACACCTTGTTCGTCAATACCAAACTCGACGTTAACGTCCGGATCATGTTCACTGACTTCCGCCAGTAAGCTTTGAAAACGCGACAGCGTTTTTACCGGAACTAAACCATCAAACGTTTGCTTTTTATTCGCACTTTTAACGGGATCAACCGTTACGGGAATTCTTACCTTTTGCATAGCGGGCGCAGTCTACCTTAGTCGTTGGGTCTAGGCAAGCGAATTATCGCCAGCCAGCGGGTTAATCTGGTGCTTACGTAACATCCTCAGCAATTCAATACAGGGCAATCCAATCAGGGTGTTAGGGTCATCACCTATGAGCGAATCGAACAAGCTAATACCTAATCCTTCGCTTTTAAAGCTACCCGCACAATTCAGCGGTTGCTCCAGCTCAACATACTGCTGTAATTCAGCAGTTGTTAAATCATTACGGAATTTCACCGAAAAAGGCACACAAATAACATCTGCCTTATCGGTCCGGGCATCATATACACAAAGCCCGGTTAAAAAAACGACGGTTTTACCGACAAAACGCTGTAATTGTGCCACCGCTTTTGCAGTGCTGTGAGGCTTGCCTAAAATGTCACCGTCACACACAGCGACCTGGTCCGAACCAATAATGATCGCGTTCGCAAAATCGGGGTTTTGCTTGGCCACCGCACGCGCCTTTTGCTCTGCCAATCTGGCGACGAGCGTCTGCGGCGCTTCATCGGCGAGCGGCGTTTCGTCGATATCAGGCTTTGCGACCTGATAATCTAAATGTAGTTTATCCAGAATAGCACGTCTAAACGGGGACGATGAGCCCAATACTAAGGTTCGCTTACTCATAATATCTCTTCGGCGTTCGTTTTAATAAGTGTTGGTAACTGATTCAAATCGCTAATCACAACATCCGCACCGGCGGTTGTTAGCCTGGTTGCATCATGCACACCAAAGTCAACACCGATAGCATAGGTCCCTGCCGCTTTTGCCATTCTCATGTCGTGTTCAGAGTCACCAACCATTATCGTCTGGTGCGGCTCAAATTGCAGTTGTGCCATTAATTCGTGCAACATCTGCGGGTGCGGTTTGCCGCGTGTTTCGTCAGCGCAGCGCGAGGCGTCAAAAAAATCACTCATGGCAACCTCACGCCACACACGGTCGAGCCCCTTCCTTGCCTTACCCGTTGCCACAGCAATAATGTGCTGACGCCTTTTCAACTCTTCAAGCACTGCAAGCGCAGTTGGAAATAATGGCGTTGGGGTTACATTTAAATCGACATACTCGTCACGGTAGCGGGCTAAAAACGCATCATACTGACTACTGGGTAACACCCCGAACAAACGCTCAATCGCAGGTTCCAGACTCAGTCCGATAATATCTTTAACGGCCTGTACCTCCGGCACTGGTAGACGCATATGCTTTGCCGTAACCTGCATAGACGACACGATGCGGTCAATCGAGTCCATCAGCGTGCCGTCCCAATCAAAAATAACTAAACGTGACTGCATTTATATCGCCGTTAATCGTGTTAGTAAGTCGCTCAATGCGGGCTCAAGTGGCGCTTCGAAGTGACATTGCCGTTCGGTTTTTGGATGCGTAAACGTCAGCTGCCAGGCATGCAAAAACAACCGCCGCAAGCCTAGCTGCTGCATCTGTTCATCAAACTCGCGGTCGCCATATTTAGGATCGCCGGCAATCGGGTGACCGGCATGTAAGGCATGCACTCGAATTTGATGCGTGCGACCGGTTACCGGAGAGGCTTCCACCAGGGTTGCTTGTTGATAACGTTGCTGGATTCTGAAACGAGTCAACGACGGCTTGCCTTCGGCATCAACCCGAACCATACGCTCACCTGACTGCAACGTATTCTTTTGTAAAGGCGCTTCTACCTGACGACAACTTTTTTGCCATTGCCCTCTAACCAGGGCTAAATATTGCTTGTTAACCGATTTTTCTCTTAACTGTTCATGCAGTGCTTTAAGTACTGAGCGCTTTTTCGCCACCATTAATAGGCCACTGGTATCCCGATCCAAACGGTGTACCAGTTCCAGGTTTTTATCGTTAGGTCGCAACGCCCGCAATGCTTCGATTAATCCGAATTTAAGCCCTGAACCACCGTGCACCGCAGTACCTGAAGGCTTATTAACCACCATCAAGTGATCATCTTCATAGATAATGGCGTCCGCCAGTGCCTGCACTTGTTCCAGTTTCGCCGACGGTAACTCAGGACGTTCCGACAGCTTAACCGGTGGAATACGGATGGTATCGTCGGGTTGTAACTTGTAATCGGGTTTAATCCGCTTTTTGTTAACCCGAACCTCGCCTTTACGGACAATACGGTACACCAACGACTTCGGCACTCCCTTAAGTTTCGTCATAAGAAAGTTATCGATGCGCTGTCCGGTTTCGTCCTGGGTTACCTGATGAAAGGTAACTTCATGCTGAATCATTTTCATGGCGCGGATTTTATCACTAAGCTCAACAACATGCATGCAAATTGTCGCTTGTATTAGGGGTTGTTTATGTGAAATAATGAAGTGTCAAAAAATATCCTGTGACGGGACAAGAAGGTATAAAAAGTGCCAGATGAGCTGGCCGCCCCACAGGTGAAAGCGACACATATAATTTGAGTTTCGCGCAATTGACACATTTTGCCGGAGTCCTCCACGTCCTCATACGACCAACTACACGTGTTGTGTAATGTAGCGTCGAGATGAGGAATGCACGGAGCTGATAACGTAAAGAGGCAGAATGCAGGTTCAGTTGCTGATTAACCTAATAGCGACAGCATGACGCGTAACGTTAAGCGAAAGCGCTGAGTTACCAAGCACAGTCAAGCCAATTTTTGTTACACGTTATTGAATTAATGACGGGTAACGCAGCATTGTAACGCTGCAAACAAACAATTTAACGATAGTGCATTAGTGCTGCTTTAACAGCGCGTCATGCTGTGGCGTAGCAAGATTGAGTCACAGTAATGAAAAGAATGTTAATTAATGCCACGCAGTTAGAAGAGCTGCGTGTAGCGCTGGTAGACGGCCAACGCTTATATGATCTCGATATTGAGAGTCCCGGCCACGAGCAGAAAAAAGCCAACATATATAAAGGCAAAATTACTCGCATCGAGCCAAGTCTAGAAGCTGCTTTCGTCGATTACGGCGCCGAGCGACACGGATTCCTCCCCTTAAAAGAAATTGCAAAAACCTACTTCCCCGAGGGTTACACGTTCCAGGGTCGTCCCAACATTAAAGATGTTGTAAAAGAAGGCCAGGAAGTCATTGTCCAAATTGACAAAGAAGAACGCGGCCAAAAAGGCGCAGCCTTAACGACCTTCATCTCTCTTGCCGGTAGTTATTTGGTATTGATGCCAAACAACCCTCGCGCTGGCGGTATCTCGCGTCGCATCGAGGGCGATGAGCGCTCAGCGTTAAAAGAGGCCTTGAGTGAACTTAACGTGCCCAAAGAAATGGGGCTTATTGTTCGTACTGCCGGTGTGGGCAAATCAAAAGAAGAACTGGAGTGGGATTTAAATGTTCTACTGCATCATTGGTCTGCCATCAGTGATGCAGCTAGTGACCGCCCTGCTCCGTTTTTAATCCATCAGGAAAGCAACGTTATCTTCCGAGCGCTGCGTGATTACTTACGCCGTGACATCGGCGAAGTACTGATAGACAGTAAAAAAGTTTTCGAACAAGTCCGCAATCATATTCAGTTGATCCGTCCTGACTTTGTTAATCGGGTTAAGCTTTATGACGGCGATGTACCGCTGTTCAGCCATTACCAAATTGAGAGCCAGATAGAGTCTGCATTCCAGCGTGAAGTTCGGCTGCCATCAGGCGGTTCTATTGTTATAGATCCGACCGAAGCATTGACCTCGATAGATATTAACTCATCACGCGCTACCAAAGGCGGTGATATCGAGGAAACTGCGTTACAAACCAACCTGGAAGCGGCTGAAGAGATTGCACGCCAGTTACGTTTGCGGGATTTAGGCGGTTTGGTAGTCATTGACTTTATCGATATGACCCCTGCCCGTCATCAACGCGAAGTAGAAAACCGGTTGCGTGACAGCCTGGCTCAGGATCGGGCACGTATTCAGGTGGCACGAATTTCCCGCTTTGGTTTGCTGGAAATGTCGCGGCAACGACTGCGTCCTTCACTGGGCGAATCAGCCAACAGTGTTTGCCCCCGCTGTGATGGCCAGGGCACTATTCGTTCCAGCGAATCGTTGGCTTTGTCGATTCTGCGCTTAATCGAAGAAGAAGCGATAAAAGACAATACCGTACAAGTGCAGGCTCAAGTGCCGGTACCTGTGGCGACTTACTTATTAAACGAAAAACGGTCAGCGGTTAACAAAGTTGAAGAACGTCACAACGTTAAAGCGGTTATTATTCCCAATCATCATTTGGATACACCGCACTTTGAAGTCATCCGCATTCGTGATGACGAAGTCCCTGAAGCTGCCAGCTTCCAGTTGGTAAATAAACAGGAAAAGGACGAATCAGTAGCAATAACACTAACCAAAGATCGTCAACAGTTAGAAGAACCGGCGTTGAAGGGTCTGCAGGCGCCTGCAGCTGCACCACCGCCAGCACCGGCTGCAGCAGCTCCAACTCCGGCAGCAACAGCGGCTTCTGGTCCTTCATTGTTTGCGCGGTTAGGTAAGTGGTTGGTCAGCTTGTTTGCCAGTGACGATGAGCAACAACAGCAAAGCCAGAACAACGACCGCAATAATCGCGGACAGCGCAGTAACAATAACCGTGGTGGCCGCAATCAGCGCGGTGGCAATCGCCGTTCGCGTCAGCGCCCGCGTAATGACAATCGTAAAGCGACTGACGACTCGAAAACAGACAACAAAGCGCAAGAAGAGCGTCAGGATGATCGCCAGGACAATCGTTCGGGTGATTCGCGCTCGAATAACTCGCGTCGCAGTAATAATAACCGTCGCGGACGTGGTCGCAATCGCAACCAAAATCGTAAACCTGAGCAAGAGCAGAATAATCAAACAGCTGCGCAGGAAGCAGAAAAAGTCGAGCGCGAGCAAAAGCCAGCTCCGGCTAATGAGCAGGAACAGCCGCGGACACCGAAAAAACGTCGTTCACAAAAGAACCTGGAACGTTCTGTTCGTGTTAAAGGCGCAGCAACCGACAGCGCTGCGACTGAATCGTCGGTAGCGGCTAAGACTGAGAAAAAGCAGGACGCTAAACCTGCGGCTGACACCGCGACTAAATCGGAGTCCGCAGCTAACGATAAACCTGCACAAGAGAATTCAACTGCGGATCAAGCACGCGAGCCTCGCGAGCCGTCTCCGAAAGTGTTGGCTTCTAAAGTGAATGACCCGCGTTTGCAAGCGGCAGCCGAGTTAGTTCAGGCGGAGCAACAGCCAGCTCCTGAGCAACAGCAGGCTGAACAGGAACCCGTGCAGCAGCCTGAATCTGAGCCTTCGACACCTGAACCTGCCACTGCAGAGCAGCCGGAAGCTAAGGCTGATTCAACGTCTGTAGAAGCGACTGAGCAGCGCCCTGCTGAATCTGACGCTGAAGCTGACGCGAGCCTCCAGGCAGAAACTGCGGCTGAAGAAGTAGAAACAGCTGAGCCTAAGACTCAAACGCACAGTAATGCTGGTGAAACTGAGCCAACAATTGAAGACAATGAGCCTGAAAAACCGGCTAAGACTGAACGCAACCGCTCGCGCCGGTCGCCACGTCACCAACGTGCAGCCGGACAGAAGCGCAAACGTGAGAAGCAGGAAGCGGGTAATGACCAGGCGGCCAACGCGGTAGTCAGCCCAATCTACCCCAGCAGCGCTAAAAGTAAGGCTTTTGCCGATATGACTAAAGCTAGCCCGAGCCCTCGTGAAGGTGAGTTTACGCCATTCCCGGTGGCACCGGCTACAGCGCGTCACGGCTATGCCCAACCGCAGAAAATTACCTCGGTCACACAGCCGGCATCTTCGGCGTATGCCGATATGGCGAAGTGCTCTCCTGACGCGTACTAGCAGTCAAACGCGGATAAACAAAACCCCGCAGTCCTAAACAGGATTGCGGGGTTTTTAATAGTCAGTTAGGCAGATTAATTAATTCGAATGAGTGCTTTGTTCTTTTCTAGGGTTTTTAAGCCGATGCCTTTTACATCCAGCAACTGCTCAAGCTCGGTGTAACCGCCCAATTGCTCGCGTAGCTTAATAATTTCTTCGGCCCGTTTTACACCCACGCCAATCATTACTGCTGACAACTCCGCCGCCGTGGCTGTATTAATATCTAACAGTGTTTCCTTTGCGGGCGTTTCTGCCGCCTGAGTATAAACAGCCATGGGCTCAGGTGCGGCTGCACTGGTTAACGGAGCGGCACTCACTGCTCCGCTGGCAGTTACAGTAAAAGCGAGTGATGCAATTGCAGATAAATAAGTTTTCCGTAACATAAGGCTTCCTCATCGTTAGTTTGTTTACGCTTGTCTTATTAAGAAAAACAGCAAACTAACTATAGTTCAGCCATAGCAACGTCTAACCATATACGATAATGCGCTAACTTAATTCAGCCAATATCTCAAGCACGGCCTGGTGTGGGTTGTCTGCCTGAGTGACAGGACGCCCAATCACCATAAAGTCTACACCGGCCTGTTGCGCCTGACGCGGCGTTAAGGTGCGCTTTTGATCATCCTGTTGCGCTGCTGCCGGCCGTATTCCCGGCGTCATTAACTTAAACGCGGCGCCAAGTTCATCGTGCAACATTTTTGCTTCCTGCGCTGAACAGACAACGCCATCTAAACCTGCACGTTGCGTTAGTTTTGCCAATCGTAATACCTGCTCACGTACCGGCACGATGATGCCAATATCCGCAAGGTCACTTTCATCCATTGATGTAAGCACCGTCACAGCAATAAGCAAGGGCCTCTTGTCCGTTGGTAATTCCTGTAATGCCGCGTTGGCAGCCTGCATCATTTTTAGACCGCCACTGGCATGCACGTTAACCACGTCGACGCCCAGCTTGGCAGCAGCAGTAACGGCTTTGGCAACGGTATTAGGAATATCATGGAATTTTAAGTCCAAAAACACAGAAAAGCCTTTTTCTACCTGCTCACTAACCCAGTCCGGCCCTTCTGTCGTAAACAGCTCTTTACCGACTTTTATACCGACCTTGCCAGGATCAAGTTGTGACACCATAGCATCAGCTTGTATTCGGTTATGATAATCCAATGCAATATAAACGCTTGGTAAGCTCATTATTATTTCACCTATTCACCGTCAATACCAAAAATGGGTTTAGTTGTGCTCCAGCTTTTGCAACTTGGGCATTGCCAATACAGGGTGTGCCCCGAAAATCCACAATGCCTACAACTATACTTGGGTCGTTGGGCGATATGTTCCGCTACCATTCGCTGCAGTATTTTTAGGCTTTCACGCGCACTTCCCACGTCGGCTGCGCGAATATGAAAGTCCATTAGCTGATGGAAGCCTCGCATGGTTGGGTGCTGCTCCATAGAGCTGCGTATAAACTGCTCGGCAGCATCGCCACCCTGAGTTGCGAAGATATATTCGGACAATGCAATCGTAGCACTGGTACCCGCATTTTTTTCTACACAATGGTGTAAAAACTCAATATAGGGTGTTTGATCGCCCTGTTTTTTATAAATGCTTTCTAGTGGTTTTAATACTTCACTGACAAAACTTTTATCTTGCTGCAAAACTCGTTGCAGGTAACTTGTTGCCAACTCTGTTTGATTATCTTGTTGGTACAATAGTCCCAAAGCAATACTTGCCCGCACACAGTTGTCGTCGTGCTTAAGCGCCTTTTTATAATGTTTTACCGCTTCGCTGCCTTGCTCCATTTGCGCTAATTCACAGTAAAGCTGAGCTACAACTATCTCGATATGTCGGTCATCCCGAGTTAACCGAAGTGCTGTTTTTATCGCTTTATCCCACTCATGGGTTGCTTGATACAGCTCTAACAAATTTTTGCGGCTGCGCTCACGAAAATACTTATGCCGTTGTAAGCCGGAAAACATTTGCTCAGCGCGGTCGTAAATACCCGCAGCGAGATAATCTTTGCCGAGCTCGTACATGGCAGTTAGACGGTCATTTTCGGTGATATTTGGACGTGAGGTTAAATTCTGGTGGATCTTTATGGCACGCTCAACTTCGCCGCGGCGGCGAAAAAGCTTACCCAGCGTCCAGTGAGTTTCGAGGGTTTCACTATCTACATCTAATAGCTCAACAAATAAATCAACCGCCTTGTCCGGCTGATCTGACAGTAGCAGATTTAAGCCGGTGGCATACTGTTTTGAAAACCGTTGTTGTTCTTTGCGCTCTTCACTACGTACACTGTTCCGCCCCATAAACCAGCCATAAGCGGCGGCAACAGGTAATAAAAGGAACAGTAACTCAAGCATTAGCTATTACGCCTCGGCATCTGGTTTTGCTTCTGACTCGTTCTGTTGGCGCAGCTTGTTAAACTTTCTAAGCAGGCGCTGGTAGCGTAGCTTCCAACGTAATGTCGAAAGAAAATAAAAAATTAACGAAATTAAAAAACCGAAGCCCATAAAAATGCCGGCAACGGCGGCAATGGATAGCTCTGCGCTAAACGCCAGAAAGTTTACTTGCACCTGGCCGGCATTCTGCGCGCCAAACGCTAATGCAACGAAAAATATCACCAGGATTGGGATCACGACTAACAATTTTTTAAGCATGTGCATCCTCAGCTGCTACCCATAAAAAAACGGCATGCCAGTATAGCATGCCGTTTTTATCATTCGAGTACAAAGATTAACTAAAATTATCAACGCGTTCTCGTAATTCCTTGCCTGCTTTAAAGTGAGGGACATATTTTGCATCCAGCTCGACTTTTTCACCAGTCTTTGGATTACGGCCGATACGCGGCGCGCGATAATGCAACGAAAAACTGCCGAAGCCTCGTATTTCGATGCGTTTTCCGTGAGCCAGACTTTGAACCATCTGCTCAAGGATATCCTTAACACTCGCTTCAACGACCGTAGGAGGTAAGTCCTGATACTTCAGGGTTAACCGGTCAATCAGTTCTGATTTGGTCATGCTACCTCCTCCTTATTAATAAAACGTGCGCCGAAGACGCACGTTACATCAATCTTAGTCGTCAGTTTTAGCCGCTTTAAACGCGTCAGCCATTGCACTGTTAATGCCAGAGCTGTCTTGCTGCTTGTTGACTTGCTCAACCGCTTCTTTCTCTTCAACTTCGTCTTTCGCGCGGATAGACAAGCTCAGAGTACGGTTTTTGCGATCAACACCCATGAAGCGCGCTTCGATAGCGTCACCAACAGATAATTCAGTTGATGCATCTTCTACACGTTCACGAGAAATGTCTGCAGCACGAACGTAACCTTCTACGCTGTCAGCCAGTTCAACTTTTGCACCTTTCGCGTCAACTTCAGTGACGGTACCAGTAACAATAGAACCTTTCTTGTTAGCTGCCAAGTAGTTGTTGAACGGATCTTCTTCAAGTTGCTTAATACCTAAAGAGATGCGCTCACGTTCTGCGTCAACCTGCATTACAACGGCAGTAACTTCTTCGCCTTTCTTGTAATCGCGAACGGCTTCTTCGCCAGTTGCGTTCCAGCTGATGTCTGACAAGTGAACCAGGCCATCAATACCGCCATCCAAGCCGATAAAGATACCGAAGTCAGTGATTGACTTGATCTTACCAGTAACTTTCTCGCCCTTGTTGTGGTTCTTAGCGAACTCTTCCCAAGGGTTAGGCTTGCATTGTTTAAGGCCAAGAGAAATACGACGACGCTCTTCGTCGATTTCCAGAACCATAACTTCAACCGTGTCGTCCAGGTTTACAACCTTAGATGGGTGAACGTTTTTGTTAGTCCAATCCATTTCAGATACGTGTACCAGACCTTCAACACCTTCTTCGATTTCGACGAAGCAGCCGTAATCAGTCAAGTTCGTAACACGACCGGTTAGGCGAGTACCTTCTGGGTAACGGTTAGCGATATCCGCCCATGGATCTTCGCCTAATTGCTTAAGACCCAATGATACGCGAGTACGCTCACGGTCAAACTTCAATACTTTAACAGTGATTTCGTCGCCAACATTGACGATTTCGCTTGGGTGCTTAACACGCTTCCAAGCCATGTCAGTGATGTGCAATAGGCCATCAACACCACCCAAATCAACGAACGCACCGTAGTCAGTAAGGTTTTTAACGATACCTTGAACTTCTTGACCTTCTTGCAGGTTCTCAAGCAGCTCTTCGCGTTCTGCACTGTTCTCTTTCTCGATAACAGCACGGCGAGAAACAACAACGTTGTTGCGCTTCTGGTCAAGCTTAATAACTTTGAATTCAAGGTCTTTGTTTTCAAGGTGTGTAGTTTCACGTACTGGACGTACGTCAACCAATGAACCTGGCAAGAACGCGCGAACGCCGCCTAAGTCCACAGTGAAGCCACCCTTAACCTTACCAGAAATGTAACCGGTAACTGTTGCGTTTTCTTCGTGCGCTTTTTCCAGCTGCAGCCAAGCTTCATAGCGCTTAGCTTTTTCGCGTGAAAGAATCGTTTCGCCGAAACCATCTTCAACAGCATCAAGTGCTACGTCGACTTCATCGCCAACGCTAACTTCCAGTTCACCTTCCGCGTTACGGAATTGTTCTGCCGGGATAGCACTTTCAGATTTAAGGCCAGCGTCAACTAATACCAAATCTTTCTGGATAGCAACGATGGTGCCTTTTACGATGGAGCCCGGGCGAGTTTCGACTTCCTTCAGGCTTTCTTCAAACAGCTGTGCAAAATTTTCTGACATATTAAATATCTTCGCTTTTAAATGACGTCCACTGAAATTCCGTAGTCAGCGGGGTTATGAATAAAGTCTGCATGTATCCTTACGGCAGACGCCTAAATAACCCACCCGGCCAATTTGCCGGGCAAGCTAGCTAGTCATGTGACAGTTTGCTGTGAGCAAACGTCAAAATATCTTCTACCACCTGATCGATGCTTAGTTCTGTACTATCAATGTACAGCGCATCATCAGCTGGTTTTAACGGCGCCACGCTACGCGATGTGTCACGTTCGTCACGTTCTTGAATTTCGGTTATTAATTGGTCAATATTAGCATCAAAGCCCTTTTCGAGCAATTGCTTGTAACGCCTTTGTGCGCGTTCCTGCGCGGATGCTGTCAGAAAGATTTTTGCATCGGCCTCGGGAAACACGACGGTTCCCATATCACGTCCGTCGGCAACCAGCCCAGGCAAGTCTTTAAAGCCACGCTGGCGGCGTAACAGCGCTTCGCGGACACGTGGCAATGCCGCTACCTTAGAGGCCATGTTGCCGACCTTTTCAGTGCGGATAGTCATGGTCACGTCCTCACCCTCGAGGATAATATGAGTTAAACCATCATCTTCCTGCGCTTCAAATTTAACATCGAGGTGTGCGGCCAGGGTAACCAGGCTTTCTTCATCTGCCTCACTAAAATTGTGATGCAGTGCTGCCAGTGCCAGCACACGGTAGATAGCGCCACTATCCAATAGATGCCAGCCCATTTTTTCTGCCAAAATACGACTAACGGTTCCTTTGCCCGAACCACTAGGTCCATCAATGGTAATAACTGGGGTGGGTGTTGCCATAAAGTCCTCTGATTGCCCTGCCAATTGCAGTATTAAGCGGCGCAATTATACGCATTTATCAAAATTTTGCACCCTCAATACGCCAGCGCTAAGGTAAAAGATCGATATGACAGAGGCGTGAAAGCTCATTGAAAAATTGCGGGTAGGTTTTTTTACAACATCCAGGGTCATTTACGTTCACCCCATTTGCAGAAAAACCAAGCAATGCAAAACACATGGCAATGCGATGGTCGTCGTAAGTATCAACAGTCGCTTGCTTAAGCACTGCCGGCGGGTCAATGATCAGGTAGTCCGCGCCCTCTTCTACCGTTGCACCAAATTTGCGCGCCTCAGTAGCCATAGCTGCCAGGCGGTCGGTCTCTTTTACCCGCCAATTTGCCACGTTACATATTGACGTTCGACCTTTTGCAAACAACGCCAAAGGTACGATGGTCATAGCCGCGTCAGGAATTTGGTTACCATCAAAATCAATGGGCTGTAACGCGCCGGAACCACTCACCGTTACCGAGTTTTCACCCCACTCAACGGTTGCGCCCATGCGTTGTACGACGTCAGCAAAACCAATATCGCCCTGAATAGAGTGCTGACCGACGCCCTGTATGGTTATCGGGCCACCGGCGATAGCTGCGGCTGCCATCCAATAGCTGGCTCCGCTGGCGTCTCCTTCAATAAAATATTCGCCCGGCGACCGATACTGCTGGCCTCCGGTAATAGCGTACTGTCGTTCAGAAATAGGCTTGATAGTAATGCCGAAACTACCCAACATAGCAATGGTGAGATCAATATAAGGGCGTGATACGACGTCACCGGTTAGCGTTAGCGTTGAGTCTTCAGCTAACAGCGGTAGTGCCATCAGCAAGGCACTAACATATTGACTGGAAACACTGCCATCAATGGTAAAATCACCAGCTTGCAGACCGCTGCTCACGGCTAAAGGCGGATATCCCTGGTTTTGCAAACAATCAAGCGCCGCGCCACGCTCAACTAAACTATCAATAAGGTCACCCAGCGGTCGTTCCCGCATGCGGGGGTCACCGTCAAGAGTAACCGATTGTTTACCAGTTAACGTTGCCGCCAAAACCGCGACCAACGGGCGCATTGCTGTACCCGCATTGCCAAGCAGTAAACGCTCCGGCACAGTCGTCCACTGCCCGCTACAGCCATGCACAACCACCTGCGTAGGGGTAACTTCCTCTACCTCTACACCCAATGCGTTTAATGCCTCTAACATGCGCGCCGTATCGTCGCTGCGCAACAAGTTCTTAAGCACAACCGGCTTGTCCGCGAGCGCGGCTATGAGCAATGCGCGGTTAGCGATGCTTTTTGAACCCGGCAGTGTCACTTCGCCGCGGCAATGCTTAAGACCGCTTACCGTCAAGGTTTGTGGAAGTTTTTGCATTAGTAGCTTATGCGGCGCATCGCATCAATGAAGGCTTGGTTTTCATCCGCCAGCCCAATACTCACCCGTAAATGATTTGGTAGTTCATAGCCTGCTACAGGACGCACAATCACCCCTTCATGTAATAGCTTTTGATAAATATCAGCAGCTTTAGGGCCAACTTCGATGGTTAAAAAGTTGCCGTGCGATGAAATGTAGCCGAACCCATCCTGTTGGCAAAACTCAATCAGCTGTTGCATACCGGCCGCATTAACCTTAATGGCCTGCTGTAGATAATCATGATCATCCAATACCACTTCGGCAGCTTTTAATGACAACGAATTAACATTAAACGGCTGACGAATGCGATTAAGTAAATCAGCGATTTCAGCACTAGTTACTGCGTAACCGGCTCGCAGGCCGGCTAACCCGTAGGCCTTTGAAAAGGTTCGTGAGACCACCAGGTTAGGATAGTCTTTCAACCATGCAATTGAGGGCGCACGTTCATGTTCTGCAACATACTCGTAGTAGGCCTCATCCAGCACCACCAAAACGTTCGACGGCACCTTATCCAGAAAGGTTTTTATGGATTCAGTCGATAAAAACGTGCCCGTCGGGTTATTCGGATTGGCGATAAAGATCATTTTAGTACGATCCGTAATCGCCCCCGCCATAGCGTCCAAATCGTGGCCATAATCACTGGCAGGCACCGCTACCGCTTTAGCGCCAATTGCCTGAGTAACCAGTGGGTAGACCACAAAGGCATGTTGCGAAAAAATGACTTCGTTATCAGCGTTAACAAAGGTACGCGCTAAAATCTCTAACACATCGTTAGAGCCATTACCTAAGGTGATTTGATGAGTATCCACGCCCTGCAATTCGGCCAGCTTACTTTTTAAGTAAAAACCATTAGCGTCGGGATAACGAATCAAGTCCGACAACTCGCCCTGCAATGCAGTGCGAACTTTTTCACTTAAACCGAGCGGGTTTTCATTAGACGCCAGTTTCACCACGTGTGACAAACCCAGTTCTCGTTGCAGTTCGTCCATCGGTTTACCGGCCTGGTAAGGCTGTAACTGACGAACGCCCGGGTTAGCTGCTGCGGTTGCATCAAAACGTGCCATAGTCATCATTACCTTTATTGTTTTTTTAAGCTTTACGTGCAAACTCATCCATAAAATCGATAAGCACCTTAACGCCTTCCAACGGCATCGCATTATAGAGGCTGGCTCGCATGCCACCGACAAAGCGGTGTCCCTTCAGCCCCATTAAGCCAGCTTCTTTCGCCTCGGCTAAAAAGCGCTCATCAAGGCGCTCATCCGCTAGCTGGAAAGGAATATTCATTATCGAGCGGTAATCCGGGTTAACCTGATTACGATAGAAATCTGACCCATCAATGTAGCTATACAAGGTGCTCGCTTTTTGGTGATTAGTTTGACCCATCGCCGCTAGGCCACCCTGCTCTTTTAGCCATTTAAACACCAACCCGGATAGATACCAGGCAAAGGTGTTTGGTGTGTTGTACATTGAGTTATCTTTCGCCTGCAACTGGTAGTCCATGATCGAACTCAGTTCAGGCTGCGGGTTACCGAGCAGGTCTTTTTTTACAATCGCAATAGCGAACCCGGACGGTCCAATATTCTTTTGTGCGCCGGCATAGATAACCCCGAAGCGGCTAACATCCAGCGGTTCGGCCAAAATATTCGATGACATATCCGCTACAATGGGAGCATCCACATCAGGGATATCATGCAATGCGATACCGTCAACTGTTTCATTAGGACAATAATGAAAGTAGGCAGCATTGTCTGACAGCTTCCATTGATCGCGCGGAGCAATGGCCTTGCCCTGTCCGGTTTCCTGGTTACCTGCGACAACGTTTACAGCGCCCACATACTTTTGCGCTTCGCGTATGGCATAACCTGACCAAATACCACTGTCCAGATAGTCTACCGTAGATGTTTTAGAGGCGATATTTTGCGGTACGGCGGAAAATTGACCACGTCCGCCCCCTTGCAGAAACAGCACTTCGTAGCCATCAGGTACATTTAGCAAGTCGCGCAGATTTTGTTCTGCTTGTTTAGCCATTGCTACGTAAGCCGGGTCCCGGTGTGAAAACTCCATCACCGAAACGCCGGTATTATTCCAGTTTAATAACTCAGACTGCGCCTGCTCCATGACCACTTTAGGGAGCATGGCAGGGCCGGCAGAGAAATTAAAAACACTATTACTCATCAGCACTTTCCTGTCCGGCTTCCGCGTCGCTGTCTCCCGCATCATGCTCTTCGCTATTAGGCTGTTCACCGTCAATAGCCTCGGTCAGCACTTCGTCCTCGTCAATTTCATCGATACGTTGTAAACCAACCACTTGTTCGTCATCGCCTGTGCGAATTAAGCGTACACCCTGGGTGTTACGACCCACGGTAGACACTTCGTTAACACGAGTGCGCACTAGCGTGCCTTTATTACTGATCAGCATAATTTCGTTGCCATCAATAACTTCCATAGCACCGACTACAATGCCGTTGCGCTCACTGACTTTTATTGATACCACGCCCTTGGTAGCGCGCGATTTAGTCGGATAATCACCAACGGGTGTACGTTTACCATAGCCGTTTTCGGTTACCGTAAGAATCGCAGCCTCGGCTTCTTCGTAAGTACGCGGAACAATCAGCGAGACAACCCGTTGTCCATCCTCTAACCGAATACCACGCACACCGGTAGCAGTACGACCCATCGAACGCACTTGATCTTCTTTAAAGCGAACGACTTTGCCGGCATCCGAGAACAACATAATTTCTTGTTCGCCATCGGTGATATCAACACCAATAAGCTCATCACCATCATTTAGATTTAGTGCAATAATGCCACCGTTACGTGGGCGCGAATATTCAGGTAATGGCGTTTTCTTAACGGTGCCGTTTTTGGTCGCCATAATGACGAACTTGTCTTCCGGATAATCCCGGGTCGGCAGAATAGCGGTAATGCGTTCATCCGACTCCAGCGGTAACAAGTTTACAATCGGTTTACCGCGAGACGCGCGACTTGCCAATGGCAACTGGTAAACCTTCATCCAGTAAATGCGACCATAGGTTGAGAAGCACAAAATCGTATCGTGGGTGTTTGCTACCCATAGTCGCTCAATGAAGTCTTCGTCCTTCATTTTAGTGGCCGCTTTGCCTTTGCCGCCACGGCGTTGTGCTTCGTATTCGGTCAACGGCTGATACTTGACATAGCCTTCGTGCGACAGTGTCACCACAACGTCTTCTTCGTTAATCAGGTCTTCCATACTGATGTCGTGCGCCGCCGCTGTTATCTCGGTTTTACGCTCGTCACCAAAGTTGGCCCGTACTTCGACCAACTCTTCGGTAATAACTTCCATTAACCGTTCGCTGGAGCGCAAGATGTGCAATAGCTCCGCGATTTGATCAAGAATGCCTTTATATTCTTCGAGAATTTTTTCGTGCTCGAGACCGGTTAGTTTATGCAAGCGCAAGTCAAGAATGGCCTGAGCCTGTTCTTCAGTCAGGTAATAGTTGCCGTCACGAATACCGTATTCTTCCGGTAAATGATCAGGACGTGCCGCATCAACGCCGGCACCCTCGAGCATCGCTGCCACATGACCCAACTGCCAGCTGCGCGAGGTTAATCCCTGCTTAGCTTCTG
>Ga0208813_1000232_pt1 | contig 48064 bp, 26 predicted proteins | sample MalvireepMed_904_FD_184250 | JGI IMG/M metagenome (GOLD analysis project Ga0208813, IMG submission 184250) | Marine viral communities from the Global Malaspina Expedition - Malaspina viral metaG DeepMed_904 (SPAdes) (version 2) | ecosystem: Environmental > Aquatic > Marine > Oceanic | place... | reverse complement strand
TAAGTGCCAACCAAAAAAAACACTAAAACTGACAGGGACTCAAGGCTCGCCCGTTACTGAGAAAAAGCACTTTGTTCTGCCATTGTATTTTACCCAGTATGTTACGAAGCTTTTGTAGTTTAATTCGCGTTAAAATTTCAGGCGCTTTTCTAATAAAAAACCCCGATTCCCCGGGGTTTTTTATGCTCAGAAAACAGCTTAACCATCCATATGCTTATCGATAAACTGGAGCATTCGCGTCCAGCGTTCAATATTATTTTCTGGTTTATAAAAGCCGTGGCCTTCGCTTTCTTTAAACATCCATTCGTACGGATGGTTCTTCGCCTCCAGCGCATCACGCAGAGCATACGCTTGTGCCGGTGGCACGCGAACGTCCTGACCACCCTGAATAATAAATACCGGTACTTTTAATTGCTCAACTAAGTCGACCGGCGATTGAGCCGAGCGCGCTTCTTCAGTATCCGGTAACGCCATATCCAGGTAGTTCATACCCGACAACGTCTCTGGAATATCCCCTTCGACGCGCATCATATTCAGATCATAAACGCCAACAAAACCGATGGTGCAGTCGTACAAATCCGGTTCACGGATAACGGTCATAAGCGCTGCATAACCACCGTAAGAGCCGCCATAAACACACATCCGATCTTTATCCGCAATACCCTCATCAACCAAGTGCATGACACCATCGGTCATGTCATTGATCATGGTGGTACCCCAGTTTTTATAGCCAGACTGCAAAAACTCCTTGCCATAACCGCCAGACCCACGGAAGTTGGGTTGCAGCACAGCATAACCATGTTCGGCTAATACTTTAGCGTCCGAATCCAGTCGCGTTAAGGTGTCACGCGGACCATGAGGCCCGCCATGGGGCAATAAGATCAACGGTAGATCTTTTGCTTCCTGGCCTTTGGGCAAGGTCAGTAACGCCTTAATCGTCAATCCGTCGCGGGCTTTATAACTGATGATCTCAGTCTGCGGTAGCTCATCTTTATCCAACCACGGCTTTGACTTAATGATTAGAGATAACGCACGCTTCTCGGCATCGAACAAATAAAACTCCGTGGGGTAATTAGCTGATGACACCGAGACGATCATCTTTGAGTTATCCAGCGTCGCCGAGTTAATACCGACACTCGCATTAGGAAATGCTTTGGTCAGGCTCTGCACCACACTCGAGAAGTACTCATCCTGCACATCCGTGAAAAACACCGTGTCGATGCCGTCGTATTCATAACCCGCGCCAATAACTTCATTGGTGCGACCGTTACGAACACTCATAATCGGCATCAAATCAGTTTCTGGGTGTTCGGCCATGATACTGATTTCGCCGGTATCCAGGTTCATGGTGGATAGCGCCAGCGTATCGGTAACCACATCGCTCAAACCGACCACGGTTTTACCATCCGGTAAAATATCAATGGGATTAAAATTACCCTCTTGCTGACCATAGCGGGCAATTTCTGTCCACTCCTGATCAGCACCGGGACGGCTCATAATGACCTTTTCATTGGTATTATGCGGCTCCTCGCCCGTTGCCAGACGCGTTACGCCATTATCGTCCAGCAAGACTTGTACACCCGTGCCCTCATACTGGCGAACCGGCGCCCTGCCCACGGGCATGGTGCGGCCGCTATCGACTTTTAACCGATAAATATCAACGAAGGGTTCGCTGGAATTATTTGGAATCGAGTAGATCATCACCTGATCCGGCTCTTCCGGTAACAGGTCAATAATACGTGCGTACTGCTTCAATCCGTCAGAGCGCCAGCCGGTCAGAATCATTTGATTACCGCCATCGGCATTCATGGCAAAAATTTCGCCGGTCGGGAACGGGGTTTCGAAGGCCCCCACTTCGCGCGCCATGGTCATGACGATGCGCTCATCACTGACCCAGTCAAAATTGCTCACCGATTCGGAGCCGCGCCCACGCGTCAACGATAATACTTCCTGATCTTCAATATCCAGCACCGTCAGGATCACGCCACCTTCACTGGTGCGCGAGGTGGCCGCCAGATATTTTCCTTCAGGCGAAATTTTTAGATTAATAAATTGCGCAGGGCGTGCGTATTTTTCCAGGACAGACTGGTTTACGACGTCATTCGCCAATGCAGGAGCGGTTAATAAAACCCCTGAGATTAACGATGTTATTAGACGTGTGATCATGTTCTCACCCTGTATCACCATCAACAAAAAGGCCCCCGCAAGCGAGGGCCTTCGATTTAAAGCTAATGAGTTCAAAACAAATTGTTAATTAAAACTCAAATGTCGCTCTTAAATATGCAAAACGACCAATATTGTCATATATTGCAGAGCCTGCGCCAGTACCCGAAGTGGTGCCTGGCAACCCACGGTTGAAGAAGTTATCAACGCCGAGGGTCAGTCCCAATCCATTGTCGAACTTGTAGCCCGCCGTGACGTCTGTTACCGCATAACTACCGTATTCAAGATAGTTATTAGGGTTAGGGTTGTTCTCCAGAGACGTCGGCGTATACAAATCGACTCGGTCTAGGAAACGCGTACGAGTACCGATAGTCCAATTGTCAATCGAGTAGTTAACGTTGAACTGAATTTGTAGCTCTTGGTCACCCAGCACGCCAGCAAAGTCTGTGAAGTTATCTGGTTCATCCGCAAATGGATAATCCTTCGCTTCAATCAGTTTAGTACCGATTAAGTTAGTACGGAACTGACCACCCAATGCCTGGAAGTCATAGCTCATTTCGAAGTCGACGCCAGAATTCAACGAGCGTGCAATGTTAAGTGCAAAGCCTCGAATCAGAGTAATTTCACCCGTTGCTGGGTCGCGAGTAATCAAGTCACAGAACTGGTTATCAATTGATTCAGCATCGACACAACGGTTAAGAATTGTCTGGAATCCGATACCACTGATAGTGTCGTCAATATCAATTTCCCAATAATCTACCGTTGCACTGAATCCTTCTAACCAAGAAGGCGAATAAACTAAGCCAGCTGTGATTGATTCTGACGTTTCTTCAGTCAAATCAGGGTTACCACCGACTAGAGTTTCAAGCGTCGCATTATCGTAATTTGAATCGAAGCCTGCTGGCACACCCAACGCAGCGCAATTTGCTTCTCGTTGCGCACGACTTTCGGCAGTTTGATTCGCTAAGTTTGAGGTCTTACATGGGTCATCAACCCCCGCGAAAGACTGACTTTGACCAGAGAATAACTCATCGATGTTTGGAGCACGAATAGCCTCTGAGTAAGTAAATCGTGAACGCAATTCATCGTTGATGGTCCAATCCAAACCCAGTTTCCATGCGGTAGCCCCACCAATAGTAGAGTAGTCTGCGTAACGCACCGCTGCGTCAAGATTCAACTGCTGAACCAATGGCGCGTTAGCTAATAGCGGAACAGTTACCTCACCGAAAACTTCAGACACATCATATGAACCGTCAGTTTCACCTAACGCATTAAAGAACGTGGCACCTGTTTTGGCAAAATCATCCTCAATCGTAACGCTTGATTCATCTCGATATTCAACACCACCGGCAAAGCCGATAAAACCTGCTGGCAATTCATACAAGAATGAGTTGCTGAAGGTAGCGTTAAACACGAATTGTTCAATTTCAGAGGTACCAATCGAGGTGGTGGTAACGTAGTCAATCGCAGCTTGGCTTGGTTGCCCGTCGCCGAATAAATTAATCGGAACACAACCATCAGCCTGGGCTTCAGCACTTCTACAAACGATATTACCGTCTGCGTCAAATACCGCATCGCGGGCCCATGCCATATTTTGCAAAATAACATTGGCCCCGTTTATACGCTCGATTTCGGATTTACCCCATACGGCTGATACATCATATGACCAGTCAGCGTTTAACATGCCCTCGAGACCGACCACGCCACGAGTTGTCTCGCGTGTGTTGTCTTCAACACGACGCCCTACATCATTGTACATGCGGCTCATAGCCAAAGCAGATACGCCACGCTCATCCATTGTTTCTGCAAGACCAGTAGGTAGGAATGCATTGTCTCTGTAAAATAAATGAGATGCGAAATATGCCTGACCGATGTTTTCACCTTCACTCTTTACGTATTTAGCATCGTAGTAAAAGTTAGTATCGTTTGTAATCTCGTAATTACCTTTTAGATTGTAGTTAACACGAGAAAACTCCGGTTGAACTTCTAAATATTGATTGAGGTTCAGGAAGTCACAGTTTTGACAAACCTCAGAGCTTGGGTTAACCACATCTCCAGTGTATATGTCACGATAGCTTCCATTTGGGTTAAATGTACCCATCACCTCATAAATACCGGTTTCTGCTCCAGTATCCCAAACTGTTCCAGGATTACTTATCCAATAGAAACCAGCGTTAGGAAGCGTTATAGTGTCAGGAAATGCCGGATCATCCATTTGCGCATCAGTTCTGGGCTCATACAAATCATTCCAACGGAAACTACTGTATGAAGTTGCAGTCCATGGGTTATCCAATGCATTTAGAGATTCTTGCGCATTGTACTCTGCCGAGAAAGCAATGTTGCCCCGCCCGCCCGCAAAGTTCGTTCCATACGAGAAGGTATATTTTTCGTTGGAATAATCGCTATTCTCGGCATAGCCGCGAGTTGCAGTAACGTCTAAACCTTCAACATTCTTCTTCAATATGAAGTTGACAACACCCGTTACAGCATCAGCACCATATACCGCGGACGCGCCACCAGTAATAATTTCTACTCGATCAATCCATGCACTCGGGATCGTGTTAGTATCAACTGAGCTTGATCCAGGTGAGGACGCTACATGCCGCTTCCCATCGACCAACACCAACGTCCGGTCAGTACCCATATTACGTAAGTTTAGCGTGCTGATACCTGCGGTACCGATAAAGCGGCCCGAGTTCGCCAAGGTAAACGTGGTCGCAAGTGCCGGTAAACGGCTCAACACTTCACCGATGTTCATCGCACCAGTTTCAACTAGGTCATCGCCACTTATAACCGTTACAGGTGATGGCGCAGTGGCACCGATACGTGCGATACGTGAACCAGTGACCTGTATCTTTTCAACATCTTGGTTTTCTGCTTGACGCTGTTCAGACGCACTATTAACTACTTCTTCTTCAGACCCAGAGGTCACGGTTTCTTGCTGTGCTAACGCTGGAGCAGCAAGAAAAGCCGAACTTACGCCCGCAAATAAAATCGTTCTAATAGAACGAGCCAATAATGACTGTTCGTTCATGTTCAGTCTCCCTGAATATTTTTTTATAATTCGCGCAAGTTGTATGAGTTACACTTGCTAACAGGAGAATATAAAAATTACATCAGATTAACAACTGTTTTTATTGTGTAAACATTTGAATAATTCTGACAAAAAAAAGCCCTCATATCGAGGGCTTTAAATTTCAGGGAGTTTTTACTAACAATTAAAACCGAAATGTTGCGCGTAAGTAGGCAAAACGACCAATGTTGTCGTAGATTGCGCTGCCTGCGCCTACACCAGTTGTATAGCCAGGTAATTCACGATTGAAGAAGTTATCAACACCCAGCGTTACGCCCACTCCGTTTTCGAAGTCATAACCGGCAGTCACATCCGACACAGCATAGCTGCCATATTGCAGGAAGTTACTGGGGTTAGGGTTATCTTCTAACGACGTTGGGTCGTAAAGGTCAACGCGATCTAAGTAACGCGTGGTCCAACCGAAGCGCCAGTTTTCAACGCTATAGTTCACGGTCAGCTGCGCTTGCAGATCCTGTTCACCTAACACGCCGGCATAATCGGTATAGTTATTCGGTTCGTTAGCAAACGGGAAGTCTTTTGCTTCGATCAAATAGGTACCGATTAAGGTGGTTGATAGGCGACCGTCGAATAACTCAGTGTCATAACCGATTTCAAAATCGACACCCGAGTTCAGACTTTTCGCGATGTTCAGTGCGAAACTTTCGATCAGTTCGATTTCACCGGCATCGTTGCGGGTAATCAAGTCACAGAACTGGTTATCGATGCTCGCTGCATCAACGCAACGGTCGACGATCGTCTGTGTACCGATAGCAGAAATCGTGTCATCAATTTCGATTTCCCAATAGTCCGCGGTCACAGAGAAGCCATCTAACCATGTTGGGCGATAAACCACACCGGCCGTAATTGAGTTAGACGTTTCTTCCATCAGATCCGGGTTACCACCAACGAGCAGCTCAAGCGTTTGTGCGTCATACTGCGAGTTAAAGCCTTCCGGCACACCAAGCGCCTGACAGTTTGCTTCACGACGTGCACGGCTTTCAGCGGTCTGATCGGCAAGGTTTTCTGTTTTACATGGATCGTCGATGAAGGCAAACGACTGACCCTGACTGGCGAACAATTCGCTGATGTTCGGTGCACGAATCGCCTCTGAATAGGTGAAGCGCGTACGCAATTCATCATTGATGGCCCAGTCCAGACCCGCTTTCCAGGTTGTGGTATTACCAATTGTGGAATAGTCAGACAAACGAACAGCAGCATCAAAACTCAGATCGCGAACAAACGGCTGGTCCGCCAATAGCGGCACAGAAACCTCTGAATAAATTTCAGAAACATCATACTCGCCTTGCGTTTCACCTAGCGCATTAAAGAACGTCGCACCCGTTGCTGCCAGTGGATCTTCGACTGAGTTGCTTTCTTCTTCACGGTATTCAGCACCCGCAGCAAAGCCCATGTAGCCGGCAGGGAGTTCCAGTAAGAATGGGTTTGATACGCTGGCGGTCAATACACGCTGTTCGATTTCTGAGGTACCAATTGAGGTCGTGGTAATGTAATCGATTGCCTCCTGGCTGACGTTACCATCGCCAAAGAAGTTAGCCGGCACACAACCTTCGGCGCGTGCTTGTTCGCTACGACAGACAATGTTGCCATTTTCGTCTTCTACCGCATCCAACGCCCAGGCGTGGTTCTGCAGAATCACGTTGGCGCCGTTAGCCCGTTCGATATCCGTTTTGCCCCAGATTGCGGCTACGTCGTACTCCCAGTCGGCATTCAGATTACCTTCCAGACCCACAACAACGCGGCTGGTTTCACGAGTGTTGTCCTCAACACGACGGCCCAAATCATCATACATCCGGTTCATACGTACCGTTTGCAGACCGCGTTCGTCCATTTCTGCCGCTAAACCGTCAGGCAAAAATGCATTGTCACGCTGGATTGCATCGTTGGCATTGTAGTTACCAAAAGTGAAGAATGGCTGACCGATGCTTTGGCCTTTACTGTTCACATACTTAGCGCTGAAGTAACCATTCATGTCGTTGGTAAACTCGTAATTACCCTTCAGGTTGTAGTTAGTACGAGAAAACTTCGGCTGAATTTCAGTAAACTGGTTCAGGTTGATAAAATCACAGTTCTGACAGTGGGTCAGATCATTCAGGTCGCCGGTGTACACGTCACCAAAACTGCCGTTTTGACGAAACTGTCCCATGATACCCGGGCCTGCATACAACACGTTCGGATCATACACGGTACCGCCGGTCGACAGCACATAATAGCCCGCATTCGGTACGGTGATGCGATCGGGATAAGCCGGATCATTCTCGGTTCCTTCCGGACGCGGCTCGCCCATGACATCGGCGTAAGGAAAACTGGTCACCGACTCATCAGTCCACGGGTTATCCAACGCGTTTAATGATTCCTGCGCATTATACTCGGCAGAGAATGCAATATTACCGCGGCCGCCGGCAAAGTTGGTGCCGTACGAGAAGGTATATTTTTCGTTGCTGTAGTCGCTGTTTTCCGCATAGCCGCGGGTGGCAGAGACATCCAGACCTTCAACATTATCTTTCAGGATAAAGTTAACTACACCGGTTACGGCGTCGGCGCCGTAGACAGCTGATGCACCACCGGTAATGATTTCAACACGGTCAACCCAGGCGCTGGGAATGGTGTTGGTGTCCACCGAGCTGGAGCCCGGATCGCTCGATACATGGCGTTTTCCGTTAACCAATACCAATGTTCGGTCGGTACCCATGTTTCGTAAGTTCAGGGTATTGATGCCGGCGGTACCGATAAAGCGGCCGGAGTTAGCCAGCGTGAAGGTGGTCGCCAGCGCAGGCAAGCGGCTTAATACTTCACCGATGTTCATGGCGCCGGTCGACACCAGATCTTCACCATCGATGACAGTAACCGGGCTGGGTGCTTCGGCGCCAATACGGCCGATCCGTGAACCGGTTACCTGAATACGTTCTTCAACCTCAGCATTGGCGTCTTGCACCACATCTTGCTCAGCGGTTGATGTCACTGCATCACTTTGTTGTGCCATTGTAGGCGCCGCCATAAAAGCAGAGCCCACACCGGCTAATAAAATCGTTCGAATAGAACGCGTCAATAAAGACTGTTCGTTCATACTACATCTCCCAGGGTTATTATTTTTGCATGTTGTCTAACTCAGTTTTTTAAACACACATGCTTTTTAAAAAGTTAAGGCCTCACACGAGAGGCCTTAACCTGTAACCGAGGGAAACATACACAACTGTATGTTACAACCCTGAAACACACATTAATTTAATGTTATTTGTCGGCTTGTACACACCGCCCAACGATACCGGTCTCCGGAAATTGGACCGTTTGAACACGAACATTTTTGAAGCCTGCCGTTTCAAACTGCTGTTTTAATTGTTCCGTATTTCCGGCCTGCTCGACCGCGCGAACCATGGTTGTCAGCCGTGCTTTGTGGTCATTCAAATTGCCCAGATAATCGGTAAATACGTGTTTAGCTTCAGCCGCTTTACCCTGCTCTGCCGCCTGTAAAATATGGCGTACAGCGGGTACAAAGTTGGTGCGATGAAATGTTGGATCATTGCGATATTTGTTAGCAAATTGATTCAGTTTTTGCTGCGCTAACTGTGCGTTACGCGGTAAAGGTTTACCGGCTGCTTTTAAAATTGCCTCAAATAAGGGTTGCACCGACTTATTCAGTTGCTTTATCAGAGACGGTAACAGTTCATATACTTTGCGACTGGTTTGTACGATCACTGAGTCTTCTGAATGCACTAATGCAATCAGCCCGCCACCGCGCTTAAGTTGCTTGTGCAAATGCGGCAGCCCGGTTGCCATATCGCCATATTCAAGACCGTAGTGCGACACCACGGTGCCGATTTTTTTATTGGACGGCAACGTGAAACTCTCGTACTCGGTCTCGCCATGTAACTTAAGCTTATCGTTACTGGGCTTGATGACCGCGGCATCAACGCCAATCAGATCAAACTTTTTGCCTTTTTTCTCGGCAAACTCAGTTAACCATTGCACCACAATGCCGTTACCCGTTGCCACATCCAGTATCGGTTGCTTAGCTTCGGTTTCTTCCATTCGTTCGAACCAGAATTTACGCATTTGGTAATTCTGTAATGTCGACTTCTCATCTAAAAACGACGCGAATGCGCCTTTTTGCCAAAACACAGACCATGGATTTTGTTTGTTTGACATAATACGACTTCCTTACGCCACTTTATTATTGTTTAGGTTTAGTTGATCAAAACATGCCCATAAAAAAACCCGGCCGGAGCCGGGTTTTTATCATGATCACGTTAAGCAATCACTGCTTAGAACTTGACTCCGATACGAGCATACCAGTATTGGCCTGCTGTGTCATAAGAAGAGTTCAAGGTGTTCATATCGTTGTTGTTAGTCACGTATGGAGGCTGCTTATCAAACAGGTTACGCGCACCTAAAGTAAAGGTGGTTGTGTTGTTGAAGAAGTAGCTCATTTGTACGTCGTGATAAACATAACTACCCACTTCTGACGACAGGTCGTCTTCTGAGTAGTTGATGTCGTTTACGCCGTCCTGGAAGCGTGTGATCCAGCTCCAGTCGAAGTCACCGATTTGGTAACCCATGGTTAAGTTAGTACGCAGTTCAGGGAACGCGGCTACACGACCACCGAAGTTAGTGTCAGCACCAAATTTACCCGCCAGTTCCAGCGTTTGTGCGCCTTCTTGTGCCAGGTAGGTGTACTCATCTAACCAGGTACCGTCAACACGCATGTTGAACATGCCATCACCCAGTTCAGTCGCCCAGTTGATGTCAAAATCAAAGCCTGAGGTGGTGAAGGTAGAGATGTTAGCCGTACCTGCCAGGATACCCGCCATGTAACCTTGTGAGTCACGGTAGTCAGAGCCAGTGTAGCCAGGGCGACCGACCGCTTCCGGACCTAAGATCAGGTTACAAGAATCAGCTGAGAAGTTTTCGCTGTTGTAACACTGAGCAATGATTGCTGAGGTGCTAGGCGCGCCTAGGCCGTCTTCGATTTCGATATCGTAGTAGTCAACCGCAACGCTGAAGTTCTCGATAAACTCAGGCTGGTAAACGATACCCATGGTGAAGCTTTCAGAAGTTTCCGGCTTAAGGTCTGGGTTACCACCGACAAGCGTCGAAGACTGGTTGTTATCCAGATTGAAATCGCCCGGCAGGCCTTCTGCGGCACAGTTTGCTTTTACGGTTTCGCTGGCATTACTGTTCGCGTAGTTGATGCACGGGTCAGTGTAGCTGATGTTTGACTCGACTTGTGGTGAATACAAGTCACCGATACCCGGTGCACGGAAGCCTTCAGCGAAGGTCGCACGAACCAGCATACCGTCGGTCGGTACATATTCTAAACCGAACTTGGTGGTGGTTTGCGCATCAAGGAAGTCGTAGTCTGAACGACGAACCGCAGCAGACAAGTCTAAACGGTCAACGCCGGTAATACCTGACAATAGCGGCGCATTGATTTCCAGGTAAGCTTCCTGAACATCGTAAGAACCATTAGTCGGCTCAGCTGCAACGCTGTAGATTTGACCTAAGATAGCACCGCCATCCGGCTGGTTCTGGTACTCTTCCCAACGTTTTTCCACACCGAACGCCCAGGCTACAGGGCCAGCAGGCAGGCCAAATGAGCCGGTGTCGCCAGTTAAGTTAGCCATCAACTGCTTAGTTGTAGCACGGTCAACCGGTGAGTTTGGAATGGTTGCGTAGTCCTGGAATTCTTGTGTGAAGGTACCTGTCTGGAACGGGTTCCATACGCCCGGGCATTCTGCGTCGGCTTCACATAATGTTGGATCCAACAATGTGCCGATACGCTCAGGGTTAGAACGACCATATTCTACACGGCTGTCAACATAGCGAGAGTAGTTGTAAGAAACATCCCACGCCCAGCCGTTGTCAAGGTAACCTTCTAAACCAAATACCATACGGTAGTCAGAGAAGTCCTGCGTGAATGAACGGCCACCGGTTTCCGCCAGACGACGATAGATAACCAGCTCTTCGCCAACTGGGTTGTTCGGATGATCAGCCGCAACGGTTGGTCCCCAGAACGTACCTTCTGCAGCCATCAACTGGTCTGATTGACGGTTAGTGAAACCACCTTCCATAAACGCAGTCAGATCACGGGTTAGCTCGTAGTTTGCAGATGCGTTGATCGAGAACAGATCCTGCGGCGTTACCATGTAGCTGGCTGGTGCAAAGTTATATGCATCTTGCTGGCCGTTATACGGGCGAACTTCGCCGGTTACCGGATCAACAACAAAACTGGTGCCCGCGTTACCTGAGTTATATTGTGAGTTTGGATCAAGCGCAGACCAGTTACCGTAAGGAATGGTTGAAGAACCACCCGGTACTAACTCGCCGCCGGATTCACTGTAAGGTACTTTCGAAAAGTCGCGGTCACCCTGCCAGATTGGGTTACGGTTTTGGTATTCAAGCGCTAAGGTTACGTTACCCTTGTCGCTGGTGGCACCGATAACACCCGATACTTTAGTGGTTTCGCCATCGCCTTCACCAGTCAGATCATACTGTGCAGAGAACTCAGCGCCCTCAAAATCTGATTTAGTAATGAAGTTGATAACACCGGCAATTGCATCAGAGCCGTAAATAGTTGAAGCACCGTCACGCAGTACTTCTACGCGCTCGATGTAAGCCATTGGAATTGAGTTCAAATCGCCAGACGCATAACGGCGTCCGTTGATCAGGATCAGCGTACGCGCTGAGCCTAAGCCCCGTAAGTTAGCTGATGCATAACCTACCGAACCGTTATTTGTGTTTGAGCCATTGTAACCACCGTTCATCGACGGAATGTTATGGATGAACTTTTCCATGGTGGTGAAGCCTGAGTTTTCGATCGCTTCTGCGTCAAAAACCGTGATTGGGCTTGCTGTTTCTGTGTCGGTACGCTTGATACGTGAACCGGTAACCTGAATGCGTTCTACATCGTTTGCGCCGCTATCTTGCGCAGCCGCTACTGCTGGAAAGCCTAAGGTTGTCGCGATCGCTGCCGCGGTCAGACTTTTACGGAAGGTACTACGTTTCATGAGAAAACTCCCTGGTACGTCTTTTGTTAGTTTTGCTTAAAACAAGCGCAACTGTTGTACTCGCTGGTGAGGGCGAATTCAACTGATCAGAGAGTAAAAGTGGTTTGTTTGGCTATTAATTGGTCATTTGGTTCATTTGGTGGTCAAATGTTTAATTTTTTAATAATAACTGTTACTAAAACGTAAAAAGACGACCCGAAGGTCGCCTTTATTCACAAGAATAATAATCGCAGGGATGTTTAGAAGCGGAATGTTACGCTACCGAACACATAACGACCCAGCGCGTCATGGTAACCCGCAAGGGTATTACCGTTCAGGCTGTTAACGTCACCTACAAGAGTTGGCTCTCTATCCAACGCGTTGTTCATACCCAACAATACAGAGATGTTTTCTGTAACGTCGAAGTTTGCGTTCAGATCCAGGTAGCTCATAGAGCCCAGGCCATCGCCGATTAACTCGTCAGTTGTACCAGTGTACTCAGCTGAGCCCAGATAGCGCCACTTAGCACCCACAGTCCACCAGTCACCGGTGCTGTAAGTGAAGTTCATAGAATGACGCCATTCAGGTTGAGGGAAACAGTTTGCACCGATAAAGCCAGCACACTCGATTGGATCCGCGATACCCGGTAGGGTCGTGGTTTCCTTGGTCATGTAGTAAGTACCAGTCATGCTAACTGCTAACTGACCGCCACCGATTTCAGTGTTCCAGTTGAAGTTTGCATCGATACCGCTGTTGCGCGATTCTGCCAAGTTTACGTTGGTTGCAGAAACGAAACCTTGAGTACCACGCCACAAGTCGCCTGACGGGCTACGAGTGATCGCGTCACACCAGCGAGCATCGCCAGTTTCAGCACACTGACGGATAACCAATTCCGGCGCGATAGTGCCGATACGGTCTTCCATCTGGATGTCCCAGTAGTCAACAGAGAAGTTGAAGTTGTCTAATGGGTTACCCACGATACCTAAGGTTACGGTGTCAGCCAGCTCTGGTTGTAGATCCGGGTTACCACCGAAGATACCGTTGTACTGGCCTGCTGGGTTCGACGCTACGCTACCGTATTGAGCTGAGCTCATACCGGTGTTTCCACACTGTTCAGCAGTGTACTCTGGGCTGTCGCCGGCACATGGATCAACACCTGCCCACAAACCTAAGCCCTGCTCTGCGAACAGCTCAGCAACGTTTGGTGCACGCACCGCACGGTTAAAGGTACCACGCAATTTATAGTCATCGTTAACTTGCCAATCAACAGCAAACTTGTACGAAGGCTCACCGCCTGAAGTGCTGTAGTCTGAGTAACGGTAACCCAGGTCAACGACAAAGCTGTTAGCCCAGCTTGCATCTTCCACGACTGGGATGTTGATCTCGGTAAATACTTCAGACACGTTGAAGCCACCGATCAAGCTGTTAGTCGGGCCACCCTGACCAGACAGTGCGCCTAACTGATAAACTTCGTCAGCAACACGTTCGAAATCAACCTCACGGTTTTCAACACCAAATACTGCTGCGATGTTGTAGTTTGAAGACGGCATGCTGAAATCAGTTTCACCGGTAACGAAACCGTTGATAATACGCTGCGTAGTCAAACCGGTCAGGATTGCAGTACCACCTAATGCATTCGCTGCATCAGGGTTTACTCCCTGGTATGTAAACACCTCGTAAGGGATACAGCCTTCGCCACAGGCATCTGCACCTGATGCACCAAGAACTTGGGCCATACGAGGAACGTAGAAGTCATTGATGTAAACAGACGATGACTGCGTAGAGCCATACTGGAACGATACATCATATTCCCACATACCGCTTAGTGCACCAGTCGCACCGGCTACGATACGGTAAGAGTTGTGCTCCAGGTTGTTAATACGCGGACCGCCTTCGACATTACGCTTACCAATCGCGGCGTTGATTTGGTCAACATCGCCAAACTGGTCACGGAACTGTTGACGCTGAGCGTCAGAGAATACGTCGCTGTCTACGTCAAACATAAACTCCTGATAGAAAATACCAGACTGAGCGATTTGACCTTCTGTACGGTCATGCATGTAGCTGGTTTCTAAATATGGACGGAAGTTATCGTTCACATCGTAGTTTACAAACGAACCGAAGGTATAACGGTCATTTGGACGCATGAAGTGGTTAATTGGTGCGTAGTTGTACACGTTGTCAGAAAACGGAGCGAAGGTACCATCTGGGGTTAATGACCAGAATTCTTCACTACCATAGTCTGGCGCGCCGTCAACAACGGGTGCGATAAAGAAGTTAGGAACCGGCGCAGTAGAAGAACCACCACAGGCGGTACCTGCACCATTCAATGCACATGAAGAATAGTCGCGTGTTTCCTGCAACATTTCTTCGTTGGTACGGTAAGTTGCGTAGAATGTTGCACTACCTTTACCACCGGCGAACAAGCTACCGCCAGCGACGTCGATGGTGTAAGTTTTACCGTCAATACCTGAACCGCCCGTCGGGTAATCATAACCCGCGTCGTCCATCAGGCCTTGCATGTATTCGTTGCTATTGTCATGTTGGTAACCAGAAGTACCTAAAGATACTTCGAAACCTTCCATGTCTTTTTTCATGACAAAGTTAACAACACCGGCAACCGCGTCAGAACCGTATACAGATGAACCACCACCTGTCAGTACTTCAACGCGTTCAATCAGTGCTGTTGGGATTTGGTTAACGTCCGCTGCTTGTGAGTAAACACCGCCTGGCTGTAAACGACGACCGTTTACCAACACCAACGTACGGTTAGCACCCAGACCACGAAGGTCAAGGTTTGCAACACCGGCCGCGCCGTTAGCAACAAACGAGTTTTGTGCAGCAGTTTCTAACTGCGGCAAGGTTGCCATCAAGTCTTCCACACGGGTGTAACCTGAGGCTTTAACTTCTTCAGAAGAAACCATTTCTACAGGAGAAGCAGTTTCCATGTCAGTACGTTTAATACGAGAACCAGTAACCTGAATGCGCTCTACGTCTTCCTGCGCACCGTCTTCCTGGTTGTCTTGAGCTAATACAGCGGCTGGAAAGCTGATTGCACCAGCAATAGTCGCCGCAAGTAAACTCTTACGAAATGTCGTGTTATTCATGAGTAAAAACTCCCCGGAACATTATTGTTATGAATCCACTTCGTGTTGTGGATGTTTAAAAGTTAGCAAGAAGTTGTTTTAATGTAAATACTTTGTAACGCACATGTGGTTATTTTGTTGAAATAATGTTGAACTCATCAACTTTTTGCTTGTCGCGGGTCAATTTTTAGGCGCAGATACGAAAAAACCGCCCCGAAGGGCGGTTTGTATTCTCGCTATTAAGTTTTAAATCTAAATTAACTTAGCTTTAGAACTTAACTGAAGCGCTGAACTGCACATAACGAGGCGACTGGAAAGAAGTCGGCGTCATGAACAATGGGTTAGCATCGCCCGGACCACCGCTTTCCGCGAACTCGTAGCGACGAGTTACTGCCGCAGAGTTCAACACGTTAAATACGTCTACACGGAAGTTGGTTTCAAACTCACCCAACATCGTAGTGTACTGCGCATTCAAGTCTATACGTGTACTCCACTCAGTTTCGCCATATGTACCGCGAGGCATTTGAGTGTAATTTGCTTCGCCTTCAGCGTCTGCACCACAGTTGCTAGAACAAACATAGAAGGTATCACCGTATACGGGTACGCCATCAGGGTGACCAATACCAAAGGCATTCAGCGGACGACCTGAAGAGATATTGACGTTAGCACCAACCGTGAAGTCTTCCATCAACGCGTAAGAACCATATACCTTGAAAGTATGACGGCGGTCGTTAGGCAAATCGCCATAAGCACCATCCATCAACGATGGGAAGTCAAAGTCCTGAGTAATACCCGCATCGGTTTGCGCGATGTCAGATTTTACCAGACCTTCGGTGTTACCATAGCTCTTAGACCAAGTGTAAGACGCGCTCATTGACCAAACCTGATCCCACGCTTTATTCAAGGTCAACTCAACAGCACTGTAGTTACGCTCAGCAGAAGGGTAGCCCAGCTCTTCAGGAGAGAAAGTTACCCAGCTATCTGCTGTGAAGTCACAGTTAGTATCTGCATACACAGTCATTTCTTCGCCTGGGTTACCCAGTACATAGCTTGGTGAACCATCACCATACCAAGCGCGCTGGAAGTAGTTTTCACAGCCAAACTTGTTCATGATGCCGTCTTCGATACTCATGTCATCGATAGCACCGCTTAACTCACGGCGGATACCACGAATACCCCAGCTCCAGTTTTCAGCAAACGCTGTCTGATAACCAAGAATAAATTCGTCTTGGTACATTGGGTCGATATCAGCATCAACGATTGAACGTGTATCAGGTACTGTACCGTCGGCGTTGGTTACGGTGTTTCCGATTTGTGGACCTAAGATCAAATCGTAAGCATCAAAACCAGCGATGGTAGTTTGCTCTACGCCTTCAAGTGCATAATAAGAAGTTTGGTCAAACTCGTTACCTGACAAACGCACGTTGGTATTGTTAGCAACCGGCAGGAAGTAACGGCCAACGTTGGCAAACACTTTAGACTGACCGTCGCCGTTTGGATCCCAGGAAATACCTAAACGTGGAGCAACCATGTCGTCGATTTTAACGAAGGTTTCGCCGCCGGCATTTTTGTTATCGAAGGTTTCCCAGCGAACACCCAATGTTGCAGTCACGTTGTCAGTAATTGACCAAACGTCTTCAACATAAAAAGCGGTCGCTTCAGTTTCGAATTCGCCGCCAACGGTGCGAATACGTTGTGACGCGTAGGCATCATAACCTTCAGGAGCGAATGTGCCGTTTGGTAGCTGAACCTGATTACCTTCATCGTTAACTGCATTCGAAATCAGGTAATAAGCACCCTCTGGACCTGAGTAACTTTGTTGAGAGAAAGACGTATTAGTCTCACTATCGTAACCAAAGCGCAGCAAGTGATCACCTAAGTACCACTCAAAGTCGATACGCATGGCTTCACGCGTATCAACACCAACCTGACCAGAATAGTTCGATGCGTCAGCACAACCCAGGTTTAAGCCGTAAGGTTTAGTATCACGGGTATCCTGAATTAAGGTACAGTTCGCATAAACCTCTGGATCAGAGCCCTCAGTTAGTGAGTATTCGTTTTCACCGTACATAGCGGTAACAGACAAATCGTCAGTCAGGTAACCGGTGTATTTAACAGACCAGTTATCACCGCCAGCTTCACTGTATGAAGTTTGCGGATTGCCAACAGTTGAGTTTGAATCAAGATCGTAACCGAAACTTTGCGTATCTGTTGTGCTTGAGTCCGAGAATGCTAAAAACTCCATCAAGTGGTTGGAGTTGATTTGCCAATCAACTTTAGCACCCCAGAACGCATCATCTGACTGGTCATTGAAATACGAAGTACCCTCAGAACCAACACTGTTGGTTTCCAGGTCACGCGGATTGTAGATCGCGTAGTAGAATAAGGTGTCTTCGATGATCGCACCTGACACAGAGATGTTTGCTTCTAGTTCATCACGCTCATCTGCTGCATTGTAAATATACATTTCGCCGTTACGACGACGCACATCAGGCGATTGTTCGCGGAAGCTATCCGGCGAGTAGTAAACGTTCGCGTTTACTTCAAACTCGTTAGTACCGCTTTTGGTTACGGCGTTGATAACACCACCGGTCGAACGACCGAATTCTGCAGAGTAACCACCGGTCAGTACTTCAAATTCTTTGTAGAATTCAAAAGGTACGTCAGAAAAACCTAGACCATTACGGAAGTTGGTTACGTTCAAGCCGTTGATGTAAACCGCGTTCTCGGCAACCGATGCACCGCCGAAAGAGGCCAGGTTACCAAAACGGTTATCACCCGCTGTTGTACTCGGTGCAAGCAAAGCAACGCTGGTTGCGTTACGCGGCACAGGAATACGGTCAATTTCTGCTTCACCAATGTTCAATGAGGTTGACGAAGAACGTGTATCAACCATCGAGATTGCCGTACCTGATACATCGATAGTTTCGATGTCAGTGTATAGCGGCACGGTTACATCACGCGAGCTACCGGCATTGATCACAAATTCTTGCGTCTGGTTGGGTTCAAAACCGCTTGCGTTCGCTGTTAGCGTGTAACGACCTGTCGGTAGTGAAGGAAAACGGTACTGGCCGTCTTCGCCAACCTGGATAGTACGTGTATAACCAGTTTCGACATTGCGAATGGTAACGCTAGCGCCAGTCACAACTTCTTGCTGATTATTGATAACACTACCGGTAACGCTACCGGTGGTGTTTTGAGCAACCGCAGACGCGGACATACCCATGGCAGCTGCAACCGCTGCAGCTGTTAATGTGCGTTTAAAAAACTGAGATTTCATAACTCGTAATACTCCCTGGAATATTATTCTTGTGCGCCCAGACCCCGGAAGGGAACCTGTGACGTTCGTCGAACATAACAACATGATCCAGCGATGTAAACGTTTTGTGTGGAAAATGTTTATTTCACATTAAATGTTTACACTATTTTAACAGATGTAGTGTTTTTGTTGACTCATCCGCATATTTAAAGGCCTGCGCCAAAAATAGTTCCGCACATGCATGAGTGTCTGTAAAAGCATGGTGAGATGTATAGTTTGGTAGCCCGCGCCTTGCCCTACATGCGCTTAAAGTTAACTGCCCTTGTTTTGGAGGACTGTCAGGGTTTTTGAACATTATGTTTTTTTCAAAGGCCAGCGTGTCAAAAAACCCCAAAGGCCTGAAATTTATTAAAAACTCCTTTTCGATGTGCTTTAAAAAGCGCCAATCCATACCCTTGTGATGGCACACCAGAACCGCGCCCTGTAAGGCCCGGCTTAACATGGCATAGGTTTGACGTGGATCAGAACTATGCAAAAAGTCCTGTTGCGTCAGCCCATGTATGGTGGGGCTTTGGCCCAGTTCCAGTTCTTGTCCGTGGGAGAACACGTGATATTGCGCACTGCCGGTGTGCATAACCGGCGGGTTAATTGACATCCAGGCGATGGACAGTACCTGATGCTTGTTTGGGTCAAGCCCGGTGGTCTCGATGTCCAGTGCGACATAACGTTGTTGTGTCCAGGGCTTTTGTAATTGTTGCCGGCGTTGGTACCAGTCGGCTAACGCACCGAGTAACTTACCCATGGTTAATATCCCTGGCGGCTGAACTTAAGACCCACGCCCTGCTGCGCTTCTTTAATAATTTTAAACGCAGACTTGAGTTGGCGCCGCGATAGCGTACTGAGCGCATCCGGGTCCAGTGCATTTTTCGGTTTGTCAGTATCCCACACGGCGAGTTGGTGATTAAGCCGCAACTGGGTCAGAAATTGCCACGCTTCCAACAAGGATTCGTTATCACGCTGGTTAAGTAACTTACTATTCTGCAACGCTTTTAGCCGCACCGGTGTGCTCGGCTCGGTTAAGCCTGCCTGTAGTGAATAGATGCGGGCAATATCGTTAATCAGGGCAATACCGTAGCGTTTAATATCAATAGTATCGCCATCGTCAGTATCCTCGGTTCTAAAGCGATTAAACAAACCTAAGGGTACCGAAATGCGGTTAACTAACATGGCTAAGTTACCCATAAACATCTCGTTTTGTGCCAACGTAGCGACCTGTTCACGGTAGTTCTGGTAAAACCGCCCGTTACCGACCACAGCACGACTGTCAAAAAATATCTGACAATACATCAACGCTTTCGGGGTTGGGCTTTGGGTCCACTTTTTGAATCGTTGTAACCATTGGTCGGTGGTGCCGCGACACTCCGGGTTTGACGCCATGATATTACCCGGGCACAGCGGAATACCGCATTCATGTAGCCCTTCGCAGACATACTCACCCAGGCCCTTAAACCAGTCTTTTTGCTTTTCTGTTAGGCCATTGGCAAGCAACAAGCCATTATCCTGATCCGAACTGAGCGTTTGGTCTTCCCGCCCCTGCGAGCCAAACGCCAGCCAGCTATACTGAGCCGGTGCCGCGCCGTATTGTTTTTCGTACAATTGAATAAGTTGCCGCGTCATGCCGTCGGTTAGCGACGCCATCAGTTGCCCAACCACCGTGGTGCGTTTTACCCGGTTGGCAAAGGTTTTTAAATATTCAGGCACCTTTTGCGCTTCCTGAATCAGTTGCTCGCGACTCTCCGCTTTGCGAATCGCGCTAATTAAGTACACCGGCTCACTGCGCTGCTGACGGATCAAGTCGGTCGCTGTCACCATCCCCACCGGTTGGTTCTTGCTATTTACCACCGGTAAATGGTGCACGTTACTGGCCGTCATGGTGGTTAACGCATCCAGCAGTGAGCGATTTTCCTCAACCGACTCCGGTAGCTGCGTCATTACCGCGGCAACGTTAACGTCGTACGACAAGCCCTGAGCAATAACCCGATTACGCAAATCCCGATCCGTTAAAATCCCCACTAACTGCCCGTCATCCACTACCAACACCGAGCTAATACCGTGCTCAGCCATGAGTTTGGCGGCATCCTGAATCGACGTATCGCTTGCCAAACTCACCGGCGCCATAGTCACTACCGAGCCCACAGTTTGCTCGGTCCAGTCATCACCACTGCCGTCACCACCGCCTTTTTCGGTCAACAGTCGCTCGCCGTGTGCACGGATAAAGTATTGTTCGAACTGCTTAGAGGCATTTCGCAGGCGATCAAAGGCGTGTTGCGGCAGCACATAAACAATGCCGTCTTCGATAGTCGTTAAGCGGTTTACAATCTCACGCCCGGTCAACAACGACGGAAACCCAAATAAGTCACCACTTTCCAACCGGTCAATCAAGCGCCCCTCACCGCTACGCAAGTCATAAACACCGGAGCGAACAATAAACAGCGCCGGCCGCATGTCATGCATGATCTCATTACAGTTCTGTTCGTTCATATAGACAGACTGCAACTGCGATACGGCCCAACGTCGTTGCTCGGCTTCAAGCTCATCAAACGGCGGGCAGTCTTCTAAAAAGCTATCAGGTTCCATTTTTTATGTCCTCTGCTTGAATTCGAGTGCTAGGCGCAGCCTGCGGCTGCTTGCTCGACCACGCGTGCTTCGCCGCGTCTTGCTGGGCGGCTTCGCTACGCTCGCCTTGCCTGGCGGCGCTGTCGCGCCTTGCTAAACACAAACGCGGAATGGGATGGCTATGGGCTTTGTTTGGGTATGGGGTGGTGGCGCACGGGGACCGCTCCAAGCACGTCCGTGTGGCTTGTTTCCGGGCATCCATGCCCTCCAACATCCCCGTGCGCCACCACCCCATACCCAAACGCCCATACCCAACCCGCTCTTATGTTTAGCAAGGCGAGCGAAGCACGTGCCGCCTAGCATATAAAAAAGCCGGTGGGCAATTAATACCACACCGGCTTTGATTGGGATATCTAATAACGTGCGCCAAAGGCGCACGATACGAATATTGTAGCGTGCGCCTTTGGCGCACGTTTAACTTAGTGGTCAGTCGCTTCGCCGGCACCTTTCGGGTAACGGATTGACTCAACCAGCTCCTGAATGTCTTCAGGGGCATCGCCTGTCATTTTGTGTACTATCGTGGCAACAATAAAGTTGATGATCATACCCAAAGTACCGATACCTTCTGGCGAGATACCAAATAACCAGTTCTCCGGTGTGTTCAGTTCAGGTGAAACGAACTTGAAGAACACGATATACGAGAAGGTAAACAGAATACCCACAACCATACCCGCAACCGCACCTTGACGGTTCATACGTTTATGGAAGATACCCAGAATGATCGCAGGGAAGAAGCTCGCCGCGGCTAAGCCGAAGGCAAAGGCCACCACCTGCGCCACGAAGCCGGGCGGGTAGATGCCAAAGTAAACGGAGATGAAAATCGCCACCGCTGCGGCCAATCGAGCGTAGAACAGCTCCTTCTTATCGGTTATATCCGGCATCAGATTTCGTTTCAGTAAGTCATGCGAAACCGAGGTCGAGATAACCAACAGTAAGCCCGCTGAGGTCGACAATGCCGCGGCAACACCACCGGCTGCAACCAGTGCCACGACCCATGCCGGCAATTCGCCGATTTCAGGGTTAGCCAATACCATGATGTCACGGTCGATGGTCATTTCGTTGCGCTCATCGCCCGAATAGAACATCTTGCCGTCACCGTTATTGTCTTCCCAGGTGATCAAACCGGTTTTTTCCCAGTTCTTAACCCAGCTTGGCGCGTTTTCATATTCAACACCCTGCAGGTCAGGACCATTAATGGTGTTAAAGATGTTCACTTTCGCAAACGCCGCAATAGTCGGTGCAGTCAGATAAACCACCGAGATGAACGTCAATGCCCAGAACGCTGAGCGACGCGCATCACGTACTTTCGGTACCGTAAAGAAGCGTACAATGACGTGTGGCAGACCGGCCGTACCGACCATTAAAGCAGCGGTAATAAAGAATACGTCGACTTTACTACGCACGCCTTCGGTGTAAGCCGCAAACCCGAGCTCTTGCGAGAGTCCATCGAGCCGTTCAAGCAGGAACTGCCCTGAGCCGGGAACCCCTTCCGCAATAGTCGCACCAAAGCCAGTTTGTGGTAACACATGACCCGTGATCAGCAACGACAGGAATACCGCTGGTACGATGTAAGCAAACATCAATACCACGTATTGCGCTACCTGCGTGTAGGTAATCCCTTTCATGCCGCCCAATACGGTGTAGAAGAACACGATAACCGCGCCGATGATAACGCCGGTAGCGATATCAACTTCCAGGAACCGTGAAAACACTACACCCACGCCGCGCATTTGGCCGGCAATGTAGGTAAAGCAGATCAGGATGGCACACAGTACCGCGATGGTACGTGCGGTTTGTGAATAATAGCGGTCACCGATAAAGTCCGGCACCGTGAACTTACCAAATTTACGTAAGTAAGGTGCAAGACACATCGCCAGCAGTACATAACCACCGGTCCAACCCATCAGGTAAACCGAGCCGTCATAGCCTGCGAAGGCAACAATACCCGCCATTGAAATGAAAGACGCCGCCGACATCCAGTCCGCCGCGGTCGCCATACCGTTTGCAACGGGATGTACGCCACCACTGGCTACGTAGAAGTCATTGGTTGATCCGGCACGAGACCAAATTGCGATACCGATATATAACGCGAAGGTCAGGCCGACAATAATAAATGTGAGCGTTTGAATATCCATAGCGCACTAGTCCTCGTGAACTTCGTATTTGTTATCGAGTTTGGCCATGCCCTTCATGTAAATAAAGATGAGCAGGATGAAGGTGAGAATTGAGCCTTGCTGTGCAAACCAGAATCCCAGCTTTAAGCCGAAGAATGTGATTTGGTTCAAGACGTCCACCAGCAATATTCCAAAGCCGTAGGAAACAATAAACCAGACAACCAACAGCTTAAGCATTAAGCTGAGGTTCTCTTTCCAATACGCTTTGGCATCGCTTTCGTTTTTAAATGCCATAAACGTCCCCTCTTATTTGTTAATGGTTTTTTTGAACGTTACTTGTTGTTCGCTAACAAATGTAGATGGAGTTGTTAAGAAAAAGAATTGGACTTTGGTCTAACAGCCGCTGTATGTCGCTTTGCGACGGCTGTTTGTTGCTACGCAACGGCTGTTTGCGATGTGCCTTCGGCCATCGCGGCTTTTTTGCATTCGCTGCGCTCATGCAGGAAAACCATGTTTGACCATTATTTTCTGTCTCGCCCAAACAGCCGCAACGAGCGAAGCGATGTTGCCAACAGCCGCACCGCAGGTGCAAACAGCCGTCGCGCAGCGACATACAGCCTTACTCATCGCGATGAGATATACTTTAGTAAGGCCTTCAGCGACGCCGGCTTAACCGGTTTGGGCAGGAAGTGCAGTTTGGCCTGGCGGGCGGCGTGTTTGACGGTGTCGTCGCGCATGGCGGTGACGAGTGCGCCGGGCAGGTCGTCTTTTTGCCAGATGTGGCGTAGTTCGTGTACCAGTGCCAGGCCGTCGCCCTCGCCTAGCTGGTAATCTAACAGCATGCCGTCAACGGCTGCGTTGCTTTTCGCGTATTCAATTGCACTGGCGTAGCTTTGGCAGGTTATCGCTGCGCAACTCCATTTTTCCAGCAAAGCTTTAACGGCGTTTAGGTTGTCTTTGTCATCGTCAACAACCAATAAGGTTAACTCTGCCGTAGGTGCTTCGTCGGTTTGGTATTGCGGTTTGTGCACGATCTGCGCGGCGCTGCCCAATGGCACGGTCACTGAGAAGCACGAGCCTTTGCCCTCTACCGAGTTAATCTGCAGTTCACAGCCCAGTTGTTCACTCATACGCTGTGCCACGCTTAAGCCTAAACCAACGCCTTCGACGTTCTGGTTCTGAATGCGGTAAAAAGCGTCAAATACTTTGTTTTGCTGTTGCGCAGCAATGCCCGGACCGGTATCCCATACCGCGATTTGCAGGTAATCGCCGCGCTTTCTTACGCCCAGTAAGACCTTGCCGGTATGGGTGTATTTAATCGCGTTGGATAAAAAGTTCTGCACAATACGGCGCAGATAGGTTGGGTCGGTGTACACCGGCCGATCCTTGTAAAAGGCATTAAATTCCAGTTGTCGTTGTTCGGCAAGAACCGTGTATTCCTCCACTAAAGGCGACAAAATCGAGCTTAACTGGATATGCCGGAACTGCGGTTGCAACGCCCCCTGGTCCATTTTTGCAATGGATAACAGCGTCGACAATAAGTGTTCGGTTGAACCCAATGCGGTGTCTAACTTGCCGATGAGCCCGATGTTGCGCTCGGATAATTCTTTTTCGTCAATCGCCGACAGATACAATCGCGCTGCATTGAGCGGCTGCAGAATATCGTGACTGGCCAGCGCTAGAAAGCGGGTTTTTGATGCGTTGGCGGCTTCGGCCTCGGCTTTGGCTTTTTTCAGTTGCTCTTCGACTTCGCGGCGACGATCAATTTCGGCGGTTAGCTCCTGGTTAATCTCGCGGATCTCCTGGGTGCGGGTATCCACCCGCTGCTCCAGATCGATATTGGCGTCTTCCAGCGCCTGCTGAGTCTCGACGTGCTCAGTAATGTCGGTAAAACTGGTAACAAAACCGCCGCTGGGCAACGGGTTACCGACCATTTCGATCACCCGCCCATCGGCACGACGGCGAATAAAGCGGTGTGGCGAGCCCATTTGCATGTGGCGTAAGCGCTTACTAACTAGCTCATCGATGTCACCCGGTCCGCACTCGCCGCGTTCGGCGTTATAGCGAATTAACATGGCTATCGGTTGGCCCGGCTTGACCATGCCTTCGGGGTAGTCAAACAAATCCAGGTAGCGGGCATTCCAGGCCACCAGCTTTAACTCTTTGTCGACCACGCTAATGCCCTGCGCCAGATTTTCCAGCGAACTGAACAATATCGACTGCTGGGTTTGCAGCGCCTGGGTAGTGTCGTCGAAAAAGTGCACGACTTCTTCTAAATTCAGCTGTTTGTCGCGCAGTGCCGCCTGAATTAACGAGCGCGCGGTAGCGGACCCCAGCACCCCGGCAATGGCGCGTTCAACATATTGAATCAGCGCCTGCTCGGCTACCGCTTCTGCCCTAAGGGACTGGTTCTCGTCCGGGCTCTGATAATAGGACATCAACTGCTGCGCCCGTTCGGCACCTAAAAAGGTTTTCAGCAACAGCATCATGTCGGCATTGGTCGCATGATGGTTTTTGTGCAGGTTGTTATCGGGTAGCGCAGCACGCGGTTTTACAAAGGCGGTGGCCTGAATGCGGTCAACTAAGCGTGGCTGCGCCAGCATCGAAAACGCAATATAGGCAATCAGGTTCATGCTCAGCGAAATAACCGTGCCGCGGGTAATTACCTCAACGTCGGTCAATTCAAGGTTGCTGTATAGCGGGATCAAAACCGCTACGACCCAGCCGATGGAGCCCGCGGTCAAACCCGCGTAAACACCGCGAGCGTGGCCTTTGCGCCAATACAGCGCACCAATTAAAGTTGGCAGTAGCTGCAGCACCAGCGAAAACGCCAACAAACCAATACTGACCAGGTCGGTACGTGACGCCCAAAAGTAATAACAAAGAAACGACAACGCCATGGTCACGGCTATCGCCCAGCGGCGGAATTTTAACAGCGTGCGGTCGTATTCGCGGCGACGTTCTTTTAGCGGCAACTTTGATTCACGCTGCAGCAACAGCGGCATAAGAACGTCGTTAGTGACCATGGTACTCAGGGTTACCGAGGCAATAATCACCATTGCTGTGGCCGCCGATATACCGCCGATAAACACCACCAACGACAGCCATAACTGATCTTGCAGTAATGGCAGTTGCAGTGAAAAGGTCGACCCATCCGCACCTGCGGGTAAGTACATACTTCCGGCGACGGCAATGGGCACAATGGCTGCAGCGGTAAACGCCAGATATAATGGAAAGCCCCAGCGCGCGGTTTTTAAGTGCTTAACGTTAACGTTATCGACTACCGCCACGTGAAACTGCCGCGGCAGGCAAAGGATCGCGCCGGCTGCCATCAGCGTTTGTACGATAAACTCAAATTCACCGAATGCGGCCAGACTCCACTGCGGTTTTTCTATCGACTGAAAGGTTTGCGCCAGCTGATACTGCATGTCGTCGTTAATCAGCTCGAAGGCAAAAATTGCTGCGGCAACCAGTGCCGCTAGCTTGATCATCGACTCCACTGCAATGGCTAAAATCATGCCACTGCGATACTCGGTGACTTCCACGTGGCGGGTACCGAACAGCATCGCGAACATCGCCATCAGGGCTGCGGCGCCCAGCTCTTTTAGTGAGAATTCACTGGCGACGGAATCTACCTCGGTTAACACCGAAAAGCTTAAGCCCACGGCTTTTAACTGCAGAGCTATATACGGCACAATCGCCAGCGCTGCGATGGTGGTAACAACAACGGCTAGCCGGCGCTTTTTGCCATAGCGGGAAGAAATAAAGTCCGCAATCGAGGTGATATTTTGCTGTTTACTGACCGATACCAGCTTTTCGAGGATACGGATGCCAAACAGGAACAGCAGAATCGGGCCCAGCAGGATCGGGAAAAACGCCCAGCCCTCGTTGGCGGCATTACCAACGGCGCCGTAATAAGTCCAGGAGGTGCAGTAAATGGCCAGTGACATGGCATAGACAAACGGCCGGTGACTGAGCCGGTTTGCCCATGAGTTTTTCTGATCGCCCCAGCTCGCCACGGTAAACAAAAACACCACATACAGCAGCGAAGCCAGCACCAAAATCCACGTCATTGTTTAGCGCCCATCAAGAAACATATCGTAGCTTGCGCCTTTGGCGCAAGTCACAAAAAACATCCTCGCGCCAGAGGCGCGAGCTACCGTAACAAACAAGTCACAACTGCAGTCGCTCGGCTACCAGCACGGCCTGGGTGCGGCTGTAGACGCCGAGTTTGCGGAATATGGCGGTGATATGCGCTTTAACGGTCGCTTCGGTAATATTCAGCTGGTAGGCAATCTGCTTATTCAGCAAGCCCTCGTGCAAAAAGTGCAGTACCCGATATTGTTGCGGTGTCAGCTCAGACACTTTGCGCGCCAGCTCCTGATCCTCGTCGGTAATGCTATCCAAGCGGCCACGGGTTTCTTCAGGCACCCAGGTATCGCCCTGCAGAATGGTATCAATCGCCTCGGCAATTTTCGCCGACGACAACGACTTAGGAATAAAACCGAGCGCCCCAAAACCAATGCATTTAGCCACAATCGATGCATCTTCAGAGCCGGAAATAATAGCCACCGGCAATAACGGAAAGTCTTCGCGAACACGGATCAGGCCATACAGATCGCCGCTGCCCGGCATGTGCAGATCAAGCAATAACAGATCCACGTCATCATCTTGATTAAGCGCCGCCAGCGTCGAGTCCAGATCCTCCGCCTCACGCAAAGTCAGTTCTTCAAAATGATTACCCAGCGCACCCTGCAACGCCTCGCGGAACAACGGATGATCATCCGCAATCAAAAACTTAGCCATAATTATTCTTATCTTCGAAGCAATTGCTATAAGCTACCCAACTTGCCGCTAACGCGCAAGGTTGGGGATAATACCCTTCAGCCGTTCAATATCGCCATCACTGACTCCCGCTCGGGAAAAATGCACTTCCCAATCGTCCACCAAGTCATGAATATCATTCACAATTGCTTGGGCTTTTTGCGCGGAAAGACCAAAGCGCTTGGCTTGCGACAATAAGTTTTTACGACTGGCAAAGCGCCCTTCGTCACCCAGGCCGATTGCATGTAAGCGCGTATTATTAACAGGCAAAACATCGTAAGCAGGCGATAATTGCCAACCTCCGCCTTTTAAGTGCCAAATTAACGCATGGTTGCGACCGTGGTCATCGGTGTTACCAATTAAGGCATTAAAAACCATTCGTTTGTAGAGTTCTTCCGCGTCTTTGGCACGTCTGCTGTATCGCCGCAAGTACTCGGCCAGCGCTCCGTACGAGTACCATTTTGTTAACGCAGCCTCACTCACATGCCCTTCCAATAGCAGCGAATTAGCACTTATAAGGTGGTGTGAAACATCTGTTCCACTGCGGTCAAAACGTCGCACTAGTAACAGAACTTCAACCCCATTGATTAATTCCGTTTCTGCAACGTTGACGTCATCAATCTGGGATAATAGCTGCATCGCGGCAAATTCTGCCCGACAAATATTTATCAGATCATCGCTGCGGTTGAATTTAACCAAATGCATTTGGTTATCATGGATTAATACGGTTTTAGGTCGAGCTCCTCCCATTGAATCGCCATACTGAAAGGCCTTTTTGACCTCGACCGAGACGGTTTCGGAGGCTAGGATTTTGTTTTTACCCTCTACCAGTAAATTCAAATTATCCAATGAGTTTCGATTAGTGGGAGACTTCGATTTACTCCGCGAAAGACTAAAACTGAGCGCCCCGACACCCATTGAGGCCCCGGCAATAATAAATTCGAGTTCATTTTTTGGTTTGGTTTTGCGAAGTTGCAAAATCAGCTTGCGACCCCACGCGTCAGCACCAGCATCACTCAATACACCGAAAAGCCCCGTATTGACACGTGTCTCGTGGGTATTTTCTGTCAGCGGTAAATGAATCGGGTCAAGCGCAAAGGCATCATGTCGTGCCAAATAGGACTTACCATATCGAAATCGCCCAAATTGGTTCACCGCATCGTACTGCACCACTCCGCAAATTACCGGTTCAGTTTCTAATCCCTCGACAAAAACATAGGCTTCAGAAATCATTTGGCAAATCACTTTCAGGTTTACGTTTTTTCCGCAGCGGCGCGTTGGCCAGGCGTGCATTCTGTTCATCGCCGACCGCAATGTAGTCGTCCAGCAAACCCAAAAGTTCGAGGGCTGTGAATAAGGTCTCTGCATTCACCGGTTGGCCATTTTCCAAACGCGATAGCGTGGCAACGCCACACCCCACGCGCTGAGCAAAATTGACTTGATCCATCGTTTTCGACCGGGTGCGTTTAACAATGCTGCCGAGGGTAGTTAAGAATTCTTCAGATTTCATTTATCATATTTTACCAATTAGCAACTTATTTATTAAATATAGACTATTAATATACTACATCAAGTGATTCATAGATTTTGACTAAAGATAAAAAGCATGATTTATTGCTAAATAGCAAACTTAATGCTTTAATTTAACAAAGTTCGCTATTTGACTAACAAATGACTTCTCTCAATACTATCGGGCAAGCCTTAGCGGCTGAGCGGAAAAGCCGGAAACTCACGCAGCAGCAGGTTGCGCAGGCCACAGGTATCCATAAGAGCACATTGTCTGAAATTGAAAATGGTCGTTTTACCGGGTCATTAGATATTCTTTTACGCTACATTCATTATCTTAATTTTGATTTAGCGATCCAGCAGCGTCAGCATACGCTGCCCGATTGGGATGATCTTGATGATTTGTTTAAGGATGACGAATAAGGGTTCAACCGGCGATTTATTGCTGAGCGACTTGCTCGGTATGCCAAACTGGATGACATGTACTTATTGGCATTACAGCAAAACAACGGCATCGGTCAATTATGCTACCAGAGCGAACTCCAACTTGATGACGTAGAGCCTTTGTCTTTGACCGATATTCTCGACTACCAAGGTACCGAATCGCTGTTTCCACAACTATTGGAACGATATTACTTACGCAATGCCGTTTCTGGCGTTCAGCCCAAAGTCAGTATTTCGAACATAACTGACCGAACTGTCCCGCAACCCGGGGTTATTGTAAAAACTTATGACGAAGCTTTCCCTCTACTGACCGTGAATGAATATGTTTGCATGCAAGCCGCTCAAGCCTGCGGTTTGGCGCCACCGGCAACATATCTGTCTAACGATCTGCAGCATTTTGTGATCGAGCGCTTTGACCGGCCGAATGGCCAATGGCTAGGCTATGAAGATTTTACCACGCTGATGAAGCGCGCGAATACGCCTGATGCCAAATACCAAGGTAGTTACGAAGCTTTGTTACGCGCCACTATGCTTTATACCAATAACTTACAAGAAGTCACCCGCATGTATCGTTACATTGTGTTCAACTGCTTGATCGGAAACGGTGATGCACATCTCAAAAATTTTGCCCTGCAATACACGCCTGACATGAATGCAATTTTTGTAAGTCCTCCTTTCGACATCACTCATACACTGATTTACGAGGACATCGATAATAAGATGGCGTTGAAAATGGCGGGCTCGAAGGAGTTTCCTTCGTTCAGTCATTTACTTGCATTGGCCGATGGACCTGGATTTAAAATAAGAGGCGCAAAAGACATAATTCATGAGTTTGCTCAACGTATCGAGGAGCTTTTAGTAGATAGCGAAGAGGTAAAGCTCATTGATGGATTAAAGGAATCCATTTCACGGCATCTATCCCGAACAATGCATCAAACCGCAACGGTTAGCACTTATCGGCATGACAAGAAACGCAAATACCCGAAGTAAGGTTGTATAAAAAAACGGGCTCGCGTGCCAAAGGCACGCGCTACCCGCTTTAGGTGGGATGTTGTTATGCGTTTTTGCGGTGCTCGATGAGGTCGTCGACCACGGACGGATCGGCGAGGGTTGAGGTATCACCGAGGCTGTCGAACTCGTTCGCAGCAATCTTACGCAGAATACGGCGCATGATTTTGCCGGAACGGGTTTTCGGCATACCGGTTGTCCAGTGGATCAAATCCGGGGTCGCAATCGGGCTTAACTCAGAGCGTACCCAGTTACGCAGCTCTTTGGTCAGCTCGTCGGTTACCTCGACACCCTCCACTGGGGTCACGTACACATAAATACCCTGTCCCTTGATGTCGTGCGGATAACCCACCACAGCAGCTTCAGCAACCGCTTCGTGCGCAACCAGCGCACTTTCGATTTCAGCGGTACCCAAACGGTGGCCGGATACGTTTAGTACGTCATCCACACGGCCGGTGATCCAGTAGTAACCATCGGCATCGCGGCGTGCACCGTCACCGGTAAAGTACACATTCTTATAGGTCGAGAAGTAAGTTTGCTCAAAGCGTTCGTGATCACCCCACAGCGTGCGCATTTGGCCCGGCCAGGAGTCTTCGATAATCAAACCGCCTTCAGCTTCGCCTTCCAGTTTATTGCCATCGTTGTCCACCAACGCAGGTTTAACACCAAAGAACGGCCGCGTTGCCGACCCCGGTTTAAGATCCGTTGCGCCCGGCAGTGGCGTGATCATAATGCCGCCGGTCTCGGTCTGCCACCAGGTATCCATAATCGGGCATTTACCATTACCAATGCGCTCGTGGTACCAGGTCCAGGCTTCCGGATTAATCGGCTCGCCGACACTACCCATGATGCGCAGACTTTCGCGCGTCGAGGTTTTCGCCGCCTCGTCGCCCTTGGCCATCAAGGCACGAATAGCAGTAGGCGCAGTGTATAAAATCGTTACTTTATGCTTATCGACAATTTCGCCGATGCGGCCTACACCGGGATACGTTGGCACACCTTCGAACATCAAGCTGGTCGCGCCGTTGGCAAACGGGCCGTAAACAATATACGAGTGGCCGGTAATCCAGCCAACGTCAGCCGCACACCAGTAAATATCATCATCATGGCAATCAAACACATACTCGTGGGTCATCGACGCGTAGACCATGTAGCCACCGGTGGTATGCACAACGCCTTTTGGCTTGCCAGTTGAACCCGACGTGTAAAGAATAAACAGCGGATCTTCGGCGTCCATTACTTCCGGTTGGCATTCACTGCTTACATCGCCCACTAGCTCATGCCACCAAACATCGCGGCCGTCCGTCCAGTTAACATCGCCTTCTGTAACCTGCGCGACAATCACGTGCTCCAGCGTCGGGCAGGCGTCGTCGTTTAGCGCTGCGTCGACGTTCTTTTTAAGACCAATAGTGCTGCCGCCGCGGCGGCCTTCATCGGCGGTAATAATCGCCTTCGCCCCACAGTCATTAATGCGGTCAGCGATGGCATTAGGTGAAAAGCCACCAAAAATGACCGAATGAACAGCGCCAATACGGGCACAAGCCAACATCGCGTAGGCTGCTTCTGGTATCATAGGCATGTAGATCGCCACGCGGTCGCCTTTGCCAATACCTAATTTTTTCAGGCCATTAGCAAAACGGGATACCTCTTTGTGTAACTCGCGATAGGTGATGTGTTTGTCTACACTCGGGTCGTCGCCTTCCCAGATAATCGCCGTTTTGTCGGCTTTGTCTGCAAGATGGCGGTCAACACAGTTGTAGCATGCGTTTAAGGTGCCATCTTCAAACCATTTAACATTAACGTTGCCCGGCTCGAAGGTGGTGTTTTTGACTTTTGAATAGGGGCTGAACCAGGTAATACGTTTACCTTGCTCACGCCAAAAACCTTCGGGGTCATCAACGGATTGTTGGTAAAGCTCTAAATACTTGTCGTTATCTAATTTTGCTGTTTGCTTAATGTGATCCGGCACTTTATATAGTTGCGACATTACCACTTCCTCCTTATTCGCTTAATGACTCATTTGTACGGAATACGCAGGCTGAACACTATTAGACCATAGTCTAGATTGCGAAAAATTGAACAATTACCCAGAATTAATGGCGTTTATAAAGCTTCTTGGCTCACAAAAAGTAAGCATAAAAACTTGGCTGACACGGGAGAACAGATGATGGCCTCAAGTAAAAAGAACACGTTTAAATTAACAGCGGCAGCAGCGGCTGTTTTAGGCGTTGCCAGCTTCGGCGCGCAAGCACAGGAAACTGATTTTGACTTTGGCGGTTACGTAAAACTGGACATGTTAGTTTCTGATTATGCCGATGGCCAGGCGCCATCCAGCGCCAACATTGGTCGCCAGCTATACATTCCCAGCATTACGCCGGTCGGCGGCGAAGGTGATGACCTGACCACTGATTTCCAGGCCCGCCAGTCGCGGTTCTTCTTTACCACCAACACCGAACTCGATAACGGTCAGACGCTGACCGGTCACATCGAAATGGATTTTCTTTTAACCCCAGACGGTGATGAGCGAATTTCTAACTCCTATAACCCGCGCTTGCGTCAGGCCTTCTTAAAGTACGGCAACTGGACTTTCGGTCAGACCTGGTCAAACTTCCAGGATCTGAACATTCTGGCAGAGTCAGTCGACTTTATCGGTATTACTGATGGTATTGTGTTTAACCGTCAGGCACAAATTCGTTACACCTCGGGCGGTTTTAGCGCCTCTATCGAAAACCCTGAAACTACGGTGACGCCGGCCGGCGGCGGCCGTATTATTTCCAGCGATGGCTTTATGCCGGATGTAACCTTTAAATATTCGGGCAAGAGCGACAATTTGTCCTGGCAGGGTTCAGTCTTGTTGCGTCAGTTGACCTATGATGTGGGCCAAACTGGTGACGATGAAACCACCTTTGGTTACGGTCTCAGCTTAGGTGCCAAGTACACCTTTGGTATGGACGACATTCGTGCATCAATCACTACCGGCTCTGGTTTAGGTCGCTATTTGGGTCTGAACACCTGGAACGGCGCTTACATTGACGCTAACGGCGAACTGGAAGCGATTGATTCGACCGGTATTTCGTTTGCGTACCGTCACTTCTGGACCGAAAAACTGCGTTCCAACGTCGTTTACTCGCGCGGTTGGGCTGACAATGACGACGCGCTGTTGGCATTGGCCGGCGACATGACCGAATACACCGAACGCCTGGCGTTTAACGTAATGTATTCAGCCGCCTCTAACCTGACCTTCGGCGCCGAAATTTCACAAGCAACACGCGAAACCGAAGCCGGTATTGATGGCGATTTGAATCGTCTGCAATTGATGGCGATGTATAAGTTCTAAACACTTGGGGCCTTCGGCCGGGGTAGGCTCGCTGCGCTCGCGGTGTAGCGTGCTGCCTTCGGCGCACGGGTTTAGGCGCTTCGCGCGTTAAACCCTAAACCGGCCGAAGGCCCTAAACCGCGAGCGCAGCGAGCCTACCCCGGCCGCAGGCCCTACACCGCGAGCAAAGCGAGCCCTCCCCCTGTCCAACATATCCTACGTGGTGTTGCGCTTTCTTCTATCCTTTTCGCCTGTTGCTGACGCTATTCTTGTTCTCCTTTTACATCGGGAGAAACGAACATGGACGTGCATACTTTTTCACGCTCGTTGGTGGCAGTTGCTGTTGCGGCTTTGCTTAGTGGTTGTGGTGCAGAAGAGGAAGATGGCGGCGGCAATGTCGCGATTGATATCGAAAACCAGCCACCCACGGCTGAAGCCAGCAATTGGCAAACGGTCGATATGCTCACCGAGGTTACCATCACCGGCAGCGGCGAGGACACTGATGGCACAATTGTAAAGGCCGAGTGGAATCAGGTTGCCGGGCCGAGCATCACGCTGACCTCTTCAGACGCAAATCAAATTACCTTTACCGCGCCGGAGGTTAACGATGGCGATGTCGAAATTATTAGCTTTGAGTACACTGTAACCGATGATGATGGCGCCACCGACAGCGATATTGCCGATGTCGAGGTGGTTTATAAAGCCGACCCGGTGGCGAAAGTTCAACCCAAATTGCAGTCGTTGAAGGTTGCCGTCAGCGCCTTCGCCGACTACGACTTATCGGAGGATTTTAGATTAACTACCGCATTATCAGACCGAGTCATGTTCAGTGACCTGGGGTTTATCAGAACCATCCGAACACCGGATTATCAATTACTGTTTTTGACTAAAGCGGACGACCAAAGCCTGATTGCTCCCTCGCTGATGGATACCGAGTCCAGCAAATGGCGCGGTGGTGATCACGACATAACGGTGGATTCAATCGCCCTCGGCACTGTGGCAACGCTGCCGATGATGATGGGATACAGCCGCGCCGACCGCGCATTGATACTTGACGAGGTAAAAAAACTACCGCTGTTTGAGGACTTTAAGAAAACTATCGAGCACGGCATAGCCACTGACTTCAAGAACTTGATGAATTACGACGTGTTTCCGGAAGTCTACCATAGCGCATTCGCGGCCTTTGAGACGGCAAGCAGCGCACTGGGCAGCACTCAATGGTATCCGCCAATTGCTGAGCTGGATGGCATAATTCAACCTGCCAATGAACATCAATTTAGCGCCTATAATCATTCGGGCGCCTACTACGACATTAACACACAACACGACAACATCGCCTTGGCCTATCCACGGGCTGTTGGTTGGGAACTGTTTGGCGATTTAAGTACCCTTGTTACAGAGCGTGTTTTTAGTACCGATGACTTCCAGCAGTTGTCGTTAACTAAAAATGCTCCGGCGACGCTGATTCATGGGTTGTGCCGGGTATTGGATGCGATTAACTGGTGTCCGCTGACCAGTGCGGCCATCGGACAACTGACCGCAGAAAAGCTAAAACCATTCCTGCACAACGCGATTCAGCAAACCTCCGGCAACTCGCCACATCGACTTTATGCCGAGTTCCTCAACTGGATGCGTGATGAGCAAAATTGGCGCAATTTTAGCAGCCTGATGTTTGAAGGCTTATCAGTTATTGACCAGGGCGGAGATATTGATGGCAATGTATCGCAGATTCATTTGCAGGCCGCTAAGTCATTTTTTGACAATGCCGCCAAAGCATTAAGATCCTACGATGCTTATACCGCAGAGCAAGCGCACCCGGTATTTGCCCGTGATTTTTTGCTGGGGACGGAGCAGTTAAGCTGGTGTTTCGAACAGGTTGAAACCGACGGTTATACGCACTTCGAAATGACATGCGATAAAACCCCACCGGTTGGCGTAATTACCCATGATAAAGAGCTGGACGAAATCAACATCGGTGACAGCATAACTTTTAGTGGCGAAAAGTCCTTCGGCAGCAACGAACAACCGTCAGCCTACGAAGTACGCTGGGACTTTAATAACGACAACAGCTTCGATACCCAGTGGTCCTTCAATCACACCGCCTCAACCTCTTACACAGAGCCCGGCGAATACGAAGTCATCATGGAAATCCGCGCCGGCACCAGCGATGTCGACCGCACCATGGCGCGAATCGTCGTTAAGTAGCGTGCGTGAAACCAGCAGCTTGCGCCTTTGGCGCAAGCAATTAAAACACCGCACTGTCGCGTCAGGACGCGACGTACAGCAGTCGGTAGCCGAGCTTTTTAAAGGTGGCGGCTTCGTCATCGAGCTGGGCCTGCAGCACGGCGTCTAAGCGGGCGGCTTTAGTTAGTTTGAGCGTCAATTGGCTCTCTTTAACGCTAACGCCGTCCACTAGCCGCCGGTCCTGCCGGTCACTGTTAATGACCACCGCCAGCCGCAGAATTAAAATCAGCTTTACCAGCTGGCTCTGATCAAATAATGCCAACTCGGGAAATTCTTCCGGTTTGAGTTTTTTCCGAAAAAACCGCACCACCGTGGCTAATAATCGCTGCTCTTCGGCATTAAAACCCGGCATGTACGCATTGCTGAGGATATAACCAGAATGTTTCTGCACCCCGCTGGCACTGATACTCAAGCCGACTTCGTGCAGCTTGGCAGCACCTTCCAGCAACAACTCCATATCGTGCGAGTCAATCTGCCAGGCAGCAGCCACAGCCTGATAAAGCTGATACGCCGTGCGCCATACCCGGCTTGCCTGCGCCTCATCGACCGAATACCGTTGTGCCAAACTATAAATCGTTCGTTCACGCACGTCCTCGAGCCTCAGTACTTCCTGCGCCAGTTCGTACAAAACACCCTCGCGCAGCGCAGCATCATGAGGTTGCAGACGCTCCAGTTCCAGCTCTTCAAATATCCCAATTAATACCGCCAGGCCACCCACTATCGATACGCGTCGATCGTCAGAAATCACCTCGGTTTGCAGGTTATCAACATGCTTCGCCGCAATCAGCTGGTCGCGGCATGCCAACAAATCGGCCATGGTTAACCCGCTTGCGGAGGAATTTATCGTTTTACTCACCCACTGGTAAATCGCCTTGACGGTGCCCGATGTACCGTAAACCGCCTGCACCCGTTTGCCGGCAAGCGCATTAGCAACCGGTTCAATCTGTTGGCGCACATAAACCACAGCCTTATCGAAGCGCTTGGCGCTAATTTTACCGTCGTTAAAAAACTGCGTTGTGCAAGCCAGACTGCCGACACTGCGCGAACTTAACACCGACGCCTGTTTGTTTTTACCAAAGGCAAACTCACTACTGCCGCCGCCAATATCAATCACCAGCTCGCCGACACTATCGGCGATGGTCTCGCTGACCCCACGATAGATCAAACGCGCTTCTTCGCGCCCGGAAATCACCTCAATCGGGAACGGCAGAACCTTAGCCGCAGCCGCTAAAAATTGCTTGCGATTTTTTGCCCGTCGCAAGGTGTGCGTCGCCACCACTTTAACGCTATCAGTAGTAAATCCTTCCAGCCGCACCGCACATTGTTTTAACGCATCCAGCCCGCGGGCAATCGCGGCATCCGACAAATAACGCCCATTCAGACCCTGCGCCAGCTGTACCGGCTGTTTAAATTTAAAAATCGGCTGCAACTGGCCTTCAACCAGTCGCGCAATAATCAGGTGGAAACTGTTCGAGCCCAAATCGAGCGCGGCAAACTGCTGTTGAGACGGGCTATTCGCGCTCATAGTCATGACTCCGGCGTTTAAAATAACGGTAAATCGCCGTCTGCGATCGCAGCAGGCGTGATTTTTTGGTCTTACGTTTACCCGCCTGCTCGCGCTCAATGACGTATGTATTGCGTTGCTCGGCATCAATCACCCGCGACTTAGCCCGATCACGCCATTGTAATTCCATCACCTGCAACACATCCTGGCGGGCATCTGCATCGCGCACCGGAACTGCAACCTCCACCCGATGATCAAGGTTGCGGGTCATTAAATCCGCCGAGGCAATAAAAAGCTCCTGCTGTCCGCCATGTTCAAAATGATAAACCCGTGGATGTTCCAGGTAACGGTCGACAATACTGCGCACCTCGATGTTTTCGCTTAAATCCTTAACCCCGGCACGCAATGCGCACATACCGCGTACAATCGCCCGAATTTTTACCCCGGCTCGCGACGCCCGGTACAGCTGCACAATCAGGCTGTCGTCGACCAGGTTGTTTACTTTGATAAATATCGCCGCCGGCCGGCCCTGCTGAGCCTGTTCAATTTCGTACTCGATATAATCGGTCAGCCGCTGCCGCATAGTCACCGGCGCCACCATCAGCTCTCTGAATTTTGTCTGCCGATACGGTTGCTCAAGATAATTAAAAACATTATCGACATCCGCCGTAATCGCGTTATCGCAGGTAAACAGGCTAAAATCGGTATACACCTGCGCGGTACCTTCGTGGAAGTTACCGGTACCGATCACCGCATAGCGGCGTTCAGTAATGCCCTCACGGCGATGCACCAGCACCAGTTTCGAGTGCACTTTTAAGCCATGAATACCAAAACTGACATGCACACCCGCCTCGGTTAGCTCTTTCGCCCACTCTATATTGGCTTCCTCGTCAAACCGCGCCTGCAACTCCACCATCACGGTAACGTGTTTGCCGTTTTGTACGGCATCGGTCAACGAATGCAAAATACGCGAGTGCGGTGCTACCCGATAAATACAAATAGCAATACGGGTCACATTCGGGTCATACGCGGCCTGGCGCACAAATTCAGTAAAGTGGGCAAAGCGGTGGTACGGGTAATACAGCAAAATATCGCTGCTGCGAACGGCATCAAAGGCGTTATCAAACCGGTAAAACTTCGGGTGCAATAATGCCGGTTGACGCGGGTGTTCAAGCACTGCCCGACCGTAGTTGGGGAACTTAGCAAAGTCACGGGTGTTGCGGTAACGACCACCGGCAACCAGCGAGTCGAAGCGGTTAAAATCCAGCTTTTCGCTTAAAAACACCAGCATTTCGTCGGGCATTTTTTTGTCGTACACCAGGCGCACGGGGTCGGCCTTAAAGCGCTGCTTAAGCCCCTCTTCCATCCGCTCCAGAATGCTTTGTTCAATGTCATCCGAGGGGTGATACTCGGCGTCGCGGGTCATTTTAAACGAGAACGCCCGCAACCGCTTAAACGGCACAATGCCGCGGAACAGTTCATCGAGGTTAAGCTGCAGGATATCGTCTAAAAACAGGATCTTATGATCCCGTGTGCGACCGCTGGTGGGTAATTTGATAAAACGATCCATGGCATCAGCGGGCACTTCGATCAGCGCATAGCGTTTATGATTATCATCGAGGATTTCGACACACAGATAGTTCTCGTCCTCGCGCAGCACGTTGCGTAGGTCGGTTTTTTCGGTAACCAGGATAGGCACCAGATGGCGGCGGACTTTTTCGATAAAAAAGAACTTAACCCGCTGTTTTTCGTCGACATTGAGCTGATGAGGCTCGAGCAGATGGATGTGGTGTTGCTTTAAGGCACTGACAACTTGCGGCAAGATCGCATCAAATTGCTGCTGTAGCTCGTTAACCTTGCTTTGCAGCTGCGCCATCAGACGTTCATAGCGGCTGCGTTCTTCCTCCGACTGACTAAAGAAGATGTGGCGCCGCACGGCGGCCACCCGCACCTGAAAGAACTCGTCCATATTGCTGGAAAAAATGCCCAGAAAGCGCATCCGCTCCACCACCGGCACCGCAGCATCCGCCGCCTCCTGTAGCACCCGCTCGTTAAACGACAACCAACTGAGTTCTTTGTTGAAAAACTTCATCCCGCCACCTTATTTTAGGCTCGCTATGCTCACGGTTTAGGGCCTGCGGCCGGTTTAGGCTCGCTGCGCTCGCGGTATAGCGAGCCCAAACCGCCGAAGGCCTATCTAACGATATCAATCAAGCGCTTGCCCAGTGCGGTGTTATCCATGTACCCACGGAATTGGTCGGCATGCGGGCCGGTGGCAAAAACCGGTACATCAACGGCCGTATGGCCGCTGCCGGTCCAGCCGGTGCCGGTAATGTCGCCGGTAATGTAAACCAGCGCATTGTGCAATGCCTCTTCGCGCGCTTCGCCCTGCTGCTCTGCAGCCAACGCCAGCTCATCGATATAGTCCTGGGTCAATTCAAAATTAACCTTGTCAGCAACGTAATCAGCCCACTGATCGGCATCCATTTCTAACAACTCGCTACGCATGGTAGCGATAGAGCTCTCAATCGCCATTACCCGATCAGAATACCACGCATATTCGCCATCACGGCCCAGCGTTAGCCCGCCGGTCGAGTGGTCAGCCGTCATCACAAACAAGGTATTCGGGTTCTCAGCAATAAACTCGTTAACCACTTCCAGCGTTTTATTTAACGAGTCCATTTCGTGCACGGCACAGGCGATATCGTTAGCATGGCCACACCAATCAATCTGGCTGCCTTCAATCATTAGCGCAAATGGCTTGTCTTCTGCCGACAACAAACGCAGAGCAGTTGAGGTCATACGCGCAAGTGAGTCTTTACCTTCATCGATAGCATGCGGCAGGCCTTTCGGCGCAAACAAGCCCATGACCGGCGCCTGCTCTACCTGATCCAGCATCTGCATATCCTGAATGACGTTTAGGCCGTGCTGTTGCAACAGTTCAATCCAGTTTTTGTCGTCACGGATAAAATATTGCTGACCACCGCCAAGCAATACATCGTAAGACGCTTCTTCTTTAATATACTGCTGCGCCATGAGATCAGCGATTTCGTTATATTCATAACGCGACGGGTGATGCGAGAAAAACGATGCCGGGGTGGCGTGGTTAACCTGCGACGTGGATACCGAACCGGTCATGTAGCCGCTTTCTTTGGCGTATTCCATCACCGTTTTTAACGAAGTTTTGTCGTTATCCATACCAATGGCACCGTTGTACGACTTTTCGCCAGTCGCCAACGCCGTAGCACCTGCTGCCGAATCGGTTACCCAGGTATCGTCCTCCGGATACGTCATCGCCGCACCGGTCAGATAATGATCAAACTGTGTTTCGGCCATGTCTTTGGTTTCTAAATCCGACATCGCATAGCGATACGCGCTGATAAACTCAAAGCCCATACCATCGCCAATCACATAAATAATATTCGGTTTCTGGTGGTCGTCCGCAACAGCCGAAGTGGCCAACAAAGCGACCGACGCCGCGAGAAGTGTACGTTTCATGATTACGTCTCCATGATAAAGTTAGCTCGATCCTACTCGCGGATTGTTACACTAGCAAGTCTACGATGCTCGCTTCGCTCAGGCTTAGTCCCTTTGGGCGGTTTTGGCTCGCTTCGCTCGCGGTGTAGGCCCTTCGGGCGGTGTAGCGTGCTGCCTTCGGCGCACGGGTTTAGGTTACACCGGCGTAGCCGTACCCCGCGAGCGAAGCGAGCCTACACCGCCCGAAGGGCCTACACCGCGAGCCATAACAAAAAAACCGCCCCCCAAAGGGAAGGCGGTTTTTGAATGCGCGAGCGCAGCGAGCTCTTAGAAAGAGTAGCTCACTTTGGTGTAAACAAAGCGACCGCGTGGGTTGTGCACTGTCGAAGCGTAACCGTACAGATCATTGTTAAACGCTTCCGGTGGCTCTTCGTCAAACAAGTTGGTTGAACCTAAGGTCACACGGAAGTTCGATGTAACGTCGTAATACGCCTGTAAATCAACCAATAACTGGCTGTCGACCATACGCGTTTCAGATGCTTCAACTTCAGCCGGTGCCTGATAATCCTCAAACTCGCCAATGTAGTTAAGGTTCAGGTTAATGCCGAACGCATCACGCGCCCACTCTGCACGACCCGTCCAACGATGTTCCGGGTACTCATACTCACCCGCGTAGTCGATACCGTCTTTTTCGAACTTGCTCATGTAAGACCAGTCAACGCCCAAACGGATGTCACCTAAGTCTTGTACTTGCCAGGTATAGTTAGCCGAGAAGTCCAGGCCGGCGGCTTCCTGGCTCGATAGGTTTACGTATGTGTTATATAACACAGCCAGTTCACCTAAACGATCGCCCGGTAACGGATCGCGACGTTCACAAATCGTGCTGTTTTGGTCGTTACAGTTCGCCGCGTAAACGTTCTCGAAGTCGTTTTGGACAATTTTATTATCTTGCTCAATTGACCAGTAATCAGCCGAGATATCGAACGCATCCGTAACCTGCCAGATACCACCGATATTGTAGTTTGACGATTCTTCCGGCTCTAAACCATCAGAGCCAGAGAACACGATGGTATAATCCAGCGGCACACAGCTCTCGCCATCGGCTTCGCAACGGAAGGTATCAGTGAAGAAGGTCGATACTTGCGATGGGCCCAGGCCAATTTGCGCCAGCGACGGTGCACGGAAGCCTTCACCGTATGATGCTCGAAGCGTTACGTCATCAGACGGGCGCCATTGCAATTTAAACTGCGGGTTAAAGGTTGAACCAAAGTCGCTGTAATCGTCATAACGACCGGCAGCTGTCAGCTCTAACTGATCCGTAATAGGCACCAGGAATTCCACATAAGCGGCCCACTGGTCACGTGCGGCTTCTGCCTGCACCGACTCGGTACCAAAGATCAAACCACGTTGGAACTGATCATCCGGTTGGTCAAATACATCTTCTTCGCGGTATTCCAGACCTGCAGCCATTGATACCCAATGGTCGCCAAGCTGGAAGGCCTCACCGGCGATGCTGGCATCCATAGCGGTTAAGTGTGACTCACCACGACGTACCAGCGAGGTAGTAATGTCGTTGATTACCGATGGATCGTTAATTGTGCCGCCGAATGGATTGTAGTTACCCTGATTGATTTGCTCCTGCAGGAAGTCAGTACGCACCCAACCTTGCTCACGCGAACCGGTCTGCATGCCTTCGCTACGGCCTTTTTGATAAGAAACGTCCCAGTTCCAGCCATCTAAATCACCACGTAAACCGGCAATAAAGCGCAGCGTGTCAGACTCAACGTCCCAAATACGAGCGCCGGCATCAACGGTACGGAAGAAGTTAATGTCTACACGCTCACCCCATGGGTTGTTTGGATGGTCAGCTGGTACATAGAGACCTGCGTCCGCATCAAGCGGAGTAGGCGCACCACCGGCCATCGAACGGTTATGCTGTGCGGCAATTTCAATGTAGGCTTCAACGTCGCGGCTAAGCTCACGGCGAGACTGAATGATTGCACCTACGCGCTCAGCTTCAGGGAAAATTTGAGCATACGGGCCATAGTCAAATACGCAGCGTGTGCCAACGGTAGAGCTAGGCGGGCAATCCGGATCCGGCTGCTCAGCGCCATCGACGATAAAGCTACCCGGGAAGCCACGTGACGAACGGAAATCGTTACCGCCGTATGGCGCCTGGTTGGCGGTACCGTTACGGCCGAATTCGGCACCAAAGATAGAGGTATTCTTCCAGTAATCCATTATAACGGTGGTATTACCTTTATCGTCGCCGGTACCCCACACCAGACTCATGCTGGTTTCTTCGTAGTTTACGTCACCGGTAGTACCACCATGGCTGAACGACAGTTCGGTGCCAACAAAATCATCACGCAGTATGATGTTCACAACACCGGCAACCGCGTCAGACCCGTAGATAGCCGAGGCGCCGTCTTTTAAGATATCGATACGTTCGATAGCTGCCACAGGAATGGTATTGATATCGACAAACGAGTTAGCTACGCCCTCGGCAAAAGAAGAGACAGCGACGCGGCGACCGTTTAATAATACCAGGGTAGAGTCCGCACCGAAGCCACGCAGCGAGATAGCCGCTGAACCGTTAGCGGTGGTGTCCTGACTGTTACCCTGGGTTGAGAAAGTACCAACACCGGCCGACGGCAAGCGCTAGAGTAATTGTTGCAGGTTGTTAAAACCTGACGCTTCGATGTCATCGCGGGAGATAACCTCAACCGGCGATGCACCTTCCATGTCGGTGCGATTAATACGTGAACCGGTAACCTGAATCCGTTCTAAACGGTCGTCCTCGGCTTGCGCCTGATCTTGTTGTGCGTAACTAACGGGTGATGCAAACACAGCACCAATCGCTATCGCGCACAAAGAATACTTAAAGGTGTTTTTCATTGTTTTTATTCCCTGTGATTTATAAAACAACAATTTGTTTGTCATTAAGATGACATCTACTGTTATTACACTAAATCAACATATGTTCAAGATCATAATTTGTGGTCGGGTCAGTACCGTGCGTCCTGACGCACGTACGAAAGCACGAAACAAAAAAACCGCCTCCGAAGGAAGGCGGTTTTGAAGAAGCGATGGGCGCAGCCCGAACAGCAAGCGAAGCGCCCAGCGCAACGCGTTAGCGTTGTGTCAAAACATGTGTTTCGCGAATGTCTTCGACAATCTCGATGTCCACGTTGTTTACACCGGTAAAGTCCATCATGTCGCGGCGTAGCTGCAACATTTCAGTACCTTCCGGGGCTTTCAGCAGTGCCAGGTTTAAACGGCCATACAAACGCTCTACCGTTAAACCAAACTGCTGCGCCAATTGGTCGATATCCGTACCGTCCATCAGTACCGACACAATACCCGATACATAGGCTTCCTTACCCGACAGCGTGTTCACCATTTCGGTGCCGGCCAGTAACTGACTGCCTTTACGCTGCGAGAAGTCAACGCCCTTACGCGGCTCCGGTAACTTAGTAAACTGATACGCTTTGTAATCGCGCTCACCACCAACAAACTGCTGGTCCACGTTGTCCTGTCCCATTTTAGGTGTTGGCAGTTGCTGTGCCTGTGCACCCGCAACCAACGCAACAGACGCTGCCAGTGTAAATAAAGTAACTAATTTCATGATTTATCTCCTGACCGCTTATTGATGACCAAAGGCACGAACTTGAATCGCTTCAAGGCGTGACGGTGTGCTGTTATTGGCAAACGTGGTTTCTGCCGAACCGCCCAGCGCACGACCATCAGCAACGATGTCGCTACCGTTAGTATCGACTAAACGTACAGTCCAGGTACCGCCTGAGCCTTCGCCGTAAAACGCGTTAGCAAGGAAAACAGTATCTTCCAGGATGTATTGGCTACAGAACCCGTCAGCACCGACGTTAATCGCCTGGCGACCAGTCAATAGTTGCGTAGTTGTTCCTGCAGGTGAAGTCACCTCAACCGCCAAATCGTTACCGGCAGTCGAGAACGAACAGCCCGCAAAGTCATCGTTAGCCACGGTTAAACGGAACTGTAAACCTTCCAGCGTTAAGCCAGCCGGCGCTTCAAAACTATATGATGCACCCTCAGCGTTATTATCAGGTACGTCGACAGGCGCTTCCGGCGATACATCTAACCAACCGGTTGATGCCAATTGCCCTAAGTCACCTGGCACCCACTCTTTCGCTAAACGAACCGCGGCACCTGCATCAACACGCCCAAAACCGTATTTCAGGTTGTAGTTGTAGCCCGCACCGTTAGTTACCCAGCCTGCGTCAGCAACAAATTCGCCTTCGCCAACGGGTAAAACAACACCCGGATCGTCTGCATCAACCTGAGTTGACGTGTTCGCCAGCACGTGGCGAATTTCACGCGCACTTAATTCTGGGTTGGCAGAACCAATCAATGCCACCACACCGGCAGCGTTAGGCGCTGCAGAAGAAGTACCATTAAAGGTTGAGGTGTTGTTACAGCTTGGGTTCTCGGGGTGGCCCGGTGCGTTAAACGGATACAGACCCGCAAAGTAACCCGGGATACCGCTTGAAGCGTCAATCGCATCCTGACGCGGGAAGCTTGAATACCCCTGCAGACAGGTCGACTGGTCAGTCGTTACCATCGCAGGTGCCGCATAACCGTATTCACCTGCAGGTGCAGAAACAAAGACGTTCGAGCCCGCAGTCGAGTAACTGGTGTGGTTACCGTCAGAGTTAACTGCAGCGACCGTAGTGGTAAAGAAGTTCGCGTTAGACGGATCTAAGTTACCGTTAAGGCAGCTCAGGCCATACTGGCTCGCACCGGTTGCGTCACAGATGTTTGCGAAGAAACCCGAATTACCGGTGTTATCAAACGCATTACCTGCCGATTTAACGTTAACCGCGCCTTTACCATCACGCAGACCTAACATCACGTATTGTTCGAACGCTTCGTCGGTTGCTGACGAGTACAATGCAAACGGAACCGAAATACCGTAACTGCGGTTGTAAGCAATAACCGGATCGCTCTCGCTGATACCGCTGCCCGGTAAACCGTGAGACAACGCCGCATTCAGCATCGTTTGTGTGCCCTGACCGCCCAGGTAGTTAACACCGAAAACTTTTGCCATTGGTGCTACACCACGGCCGCCTTCATCGTTACCGGCAACAGCGGCAATCAAGCCCGCCACAGAAGTACCGTGATCACCGGTCACCGACGTGCTGGTGGGGTCCATTTTGTTGCGTGCGCCCGGGATCACGTTCAGTGATTTGTTTGCCGCAATGTTGGCTTGTAAATCCGGATGGTTAATTTCTAAACCAGAATCAACAACACCAACGATCATGCCCTGACCATATGCGCCCTGTGCGTGTGCTTCGACAATATTCATGTCTTCGCCCGCCTGAAATACCGACTCGTCAAAGAAGATCTCGCGTGCAGTTTCTTCCGGGTAACCTAAAACGTTAACCAGGAAATTCAGGAATTCGTCACTTTGCGCATAGGCTTTTTGCCCGGTGTTGCGCAAATGCCATTGTTGATAAGCCAGTGGATCGCCGGCAATGCCGCTAATTTGTACCTGAGCCGTGGTTGTTTCCTGGCCGTCGCTAACTTGTACGTTAATGGTCGCAGGAGCGGTGGTTAGTGGAATATATGAGAAGTGACCACTACCATCGATAGAAACCGTTCCGGGGGTTTCTCCTCCTTCAGAAGCCACGACACTTGCTGAAAAAGATAACGAATCATTATTCGCATCGGTAGCGGTCACTTGACCGGTTACGGGGACCCATTGTAGGCCGCCGTCTATGTTCTGTGCGCTCACATCCGGAGCAAAGTTGGTATCTCCATCACCACCACAGGCGGTCAAGCCCATGAGTACTGCTGCTGACAGCGCTGTCAGCTTAAAGGTATTTCTCGCCATAATGCCCTCTTCTTGTTGTTATACAACTTGCGTTTTTACACCGTTTCTTGCGCCAAAGGCGCAAGCTACGTAACGGTAGGTCGCGCATTATGCGCGACGCTTAACGCAGCTGAGGGATCATTCTATTAACTTTCTTTAACAAGTTGTAACAAGGATTGTTACAAAGTGTTTCTAACAACTATATCTTATGGATGTAAGCGTTTTCAGGCGACAAATGTTAACAGGTATGACCTGAATCTTAAAATGCCGTTGGTCGCTGGAATTGTACAATTGATCTCGTGTCGCGCAAAATGCAGGACCTGTAGCGCGTGCCTTTGGCACGCGGGTTTGGGATCGGCAGTCGATTTGGGCTCGTGTCGTGCCAAAGGCACGTATATGGTCCCCTCCCGTTTTGCAACATCAACGTTGTGGTAAATGTTGGGTGCTCGCGTATATACGGCCTGTTTCTGGTGACTTGTCACCTGGCCTGGATGAACTCCGCCCAACGACTGGCTTAT
>Ga0208813_1000230_pt1 | contig 48686 bp, 42 predicted proteins | sample MalvireepMed_904_FD_184250 | JGI IMG/M metagenome (GOLD analysis project Ga0208813, IMG submission 184250) | Marine viral communities from the Global Malaspina Expedition - Malaspina viral metaG DeepMed_904 (SPAdes) (version 2) | ecosystem: Environmental > Aquatic > Marine > Oceanic | place... | reverse complement strand
GCGCCCTTTGGGGCCGGGTAGTGAGGTCGAATGGCGTCAGATAGCCGCTGCCAAGGGATGATGTGATCCATCTCTTCCAGAAACCGCTCCTTGCGGGTTTTCTTGCGGTGCTTTTCGAAGCCGTCGGCCAGGGATTGTTGGCGCATCGATTAACCTCACAATCAGTGATTTTGACAACGGGCGTATTATCGCAAATTTTGGGAATTAATCAGAGTGTCCTTCAGTATTTGCAAGCCAGTACTGCGGAGCCAGCGGGAGAGTCGTTATTCCTGATCGCTCGAGAGAATATTCGTACACCTCCTTATTTATAGTCGTCTGCTGCATGATAAAATTAGTTATGACGTGCCTAGCTAGCCTTGCCAGACCCTGCAATGTAAGCCATGTACTATTATCGACCCGACAGGTGTCTGAGTACGGCGACGATCTCGTCAACTGACTAGGGAGTGTTTTTAGGTTATGGATATACCTTGAACGTGCTTTATATGCGTTAGATAACGCCTTGCTCAAATCAGCGTCACCAATGGGATTCAATACACCCACAGCCTCTTCTCGGAAATACCTAGGATGCAGATTTGATATAGAGAAGTCTCTAAATCTTCTACCTATCGAAGTATGCTCGTTACTTATAATTGCTCTTCTAACTCTTTCAGAGACCTTTCTGTCTACGCCAATCAACGCCTCGTCAACAGCCTTTCTCTTCCTTTCGTCATAGTCACCCCAAGATACTTCATAGCCATCGAACTCGGAGGCCAAAGATTCAACAGACGCAACCAGCAATATATAGGAAAGCTCAAAATCATCGGCTACGCGCTGCACACCTGTTACGTATGTTCGCAAACACTTCATAACCGCTAGGAAAACAGCCCTTTTTAGCCCCAAAATCTGTTGAACGAAAGTGACCAAATACTCACAGTCTTCCTCACTACAGGGAATATCTTTTTTGAAAACCCGGTCAACTATTTCCATAGGTGATGAAAATGTCGATATCCCACGCTGCGTGCCAAGCAGTCTATCGGCAACCGCGTAACTTGGAGAAGCCGTACAATTTAATGCAAAAGAAAGCACCACAGAAAAATCGTTTATATAAGGCTCAATTCCATGCGAAACCAGTACTCCAGGTGAATCTTCTACACCAACCGACTCAACCAGCTCCTCCATTTCATAAACAATGGCATTACAGGTTCCCGCGGTCGATGTCGAAAGCAGAGAGCCTGCGTCAGTTTTAATCCTTTTATCACGAGCCAACTTTAAATTAGTATAAATAACCCCTCTTAAATTGTTTCTGTACCCGACACTTTTTTGGAATAATTTCCCCGAAGATATTTGTAACATCACCGCCCCCAGTTCTTTTAAGCAACCCTTCAAATCGGCATGCAACCATTAACACCCAAAAAATAGATTAGCCGGTCGACAACCTCAAAAGATCGGGATAGGGGGGAGCCTTGTGGCTCCACCCCTCCCACACCACCCGGCAGGGTCCGCACCGGGCGGTTCGAGACGTTGAGGTCAGGAGATCAGGACATCAGGACAGACGCGGCACGCCCAGCCGGTCGAAGTAGGCGATCGTCAGCACGTTGTGCAAGGCGGAACGACTGTTGTGCCACCAGCGACGGCTTAGCGCCGCCACCGAGTGCGCCACCGTGGGGCTGGCTCCAAGGCGGAGCAACTCACGGTAGGCCGTCTTTCCGCGTCGCCATTGCTTGAGGTGCAGAGTCCGTAGCCGGCGTCGTATCCACTCGTCCAGCCTGCGCCACACGCGCGGGATTTGCGCCGCTCCGTAGTACCCCTTCCACCCCAGCAGGTAGCTCCGCAGCTTCTCCACCACTTGCTCGATGCTGCGCCCGCCGCTGCGGCGGGTCAGTTGCCTGACCCGGTGCTTGAACGCGTGCAGCGCTTTCTCCGACACGCCACGGCGTACCTCGCCCTGGCTCGTCCGCCACAGCGCATACCCCAGGAACCGGCGACCGAACACGCTTGCCACCGCGCTCTTCGATTCATTGACCGTCAAGCGCAGCCTGGCGTAGCAGCGCCGCAGTAGTGCCATCACCCGCTCGCCCGCCTTCCAACTGCGCACATACACGTTGCAGTCATCGGCGTAACGAGCGAAGCGATGGCCCCGGCGCTCCAGCTCCCGGTCCACATCATCCAACAGTACATTCGCCAGCAGCGGCGACAACGGGCCGCCTTGCGGCGTCCCCTCGTGCCGCTCGATCACCACACCGCCGTCCATGATCCCCGCGTTCAGGTACGCGCGAACCAACCGGAGTATCCCGGCGTCGTTCACGCGCTTCCCTAGACGATCGATCAGGATGTCGTGGTTCACCCGGTCGAAGAACTTCGACAGGTCAACGTCCACCACGATGCAGTGACCTTGCTGAGCATAACGCTGCGCCGCAAGCACCGCCCCTCGGGCCCGGCGTCCGGGGCGGAACCCGTAGCCATGCTCGCTGAAGGTAGGATCGATCAGCGGTTGCAGCACTTGCAGCAGCGCCTGTTGGATCAGACGGTCGGTCACGGTGGGTATCCCCAGTTCACGTTTGCTTCCGTCCGGCTTCGGGATCGCCACGCGCCGTACCGGTCGCGGCCGGTACGTCCCTTCCAGCAGTCGCTGCCGAATGCCCGGCCAGGTCCGCTTCAGGGCCTCTCCGGTCTCGGCAATGCCCAGACCGTCGACACCCGCCGCGCCCTTGTTCGCCTTCACGCGCTTCCAGGCGCGTTGCAGGTTCTCCCTTGCGAGCGCCTGCGTCAGCAGGTCTCGCCCCGCGTCCTCCGTTCCTGGTCGCGGGAGACCGGTTTCATCGCTGGTCGCTTGGCACCGGGCTTCACCCGGTCCGGTCACGACCCGCCCCGCTGGCGCGGGCATCTGAGGCACTACCGGTCTCATCGACAAGGCGTCGGACACTCCATCTCGTTCAGCCCTTCGCCCCGTACTGGCGACTACTATGGCTTCTGCTGACTTCTGGCTCCCCCTCTCGAGGCCGGGCTTTCACCCATAAGGCCAGATCTCCCCGGGTAAGAACGCACTCCTTCACCGCACAACCGCCGGATCTACGCCGCTTCGCCTTGGCCACGAGAGCTTCGCGTGTTTTGGCCCGCTCGCCCTGCTCGGCGGCGCCTTGTATCCGGTTCTTGTTCATCGGCTCACGGTTTACGCTCCACGCTTCCTCCCCACGGTCGGTCACCCTTCCGCGGTTGCGCTTCACTTCGTTCGCTGTGGCCAGCTTACGGGAGGACTTCCACCTCCAGGAGGGCGCCCGTGCCGGGCGCACCAAAAAAGGCCGCCCCAAAAGGAGCGGCCTTCACCAAGGAAACCATGAGTTGAATAGTAAGGACTAACTCACCACATGAGTTATGCGTCCCCTTTCTTCTTCGCCACCAGCGTGAGGATGTCGTAGCTGGCAACCAGCTCGTCGTCCTGGTTCTTCACCTGCACGTCCCAAACCACCACACCTTGCGGGGTGCCGTCGGGGGCGGCTTTGCCCTGGTCGATTTTGCGTTTGCAGGTGAGGCGGGCCTGGATGGTGTCGCCGGCGCCGACGGGGTTGATGAAGCGCAGGGTGTCGAGGCCGTAGTTGGCGAGCACGGGGCCGGGGGCCGGGGAGACGAACAGGCCGGCGGCGGCGGAGAGCAGGAAATAGCCGTGGGCGATGCGTTTGCCGAACTGGGAGTCCTTCGCGGCGATGTCGTCGAAGTGCATGTAGAAGTGGTCGCCGGAGAGGCAGCCGAAGTTGACGATGTCGGCTTCGGTGACGGTGCGGCGGTGGGTGAGCAGGGATTCGCCGATGGCGAGGTCGTCGAAGTGGCGGCGGAAGGGGTGCACTTCGGTTTCGAGGACCTCGGCGCCGCGCACGTATTCGCCGGTGACGGCGGCGAGCATGGTCGGCGAGCCCTGGATGGCGGTGCGTTGCAGGTAGTGGTGGACGGCGCGGATGCCGCCGAGTTCTTCGCCGCCGCCGGCGCGGCCGGGGCCGCCGTGTTTGAGCATGGGCAGGGGCGCGCCGTGGCCGGTGGATTCTTTCGCGGCTTCGGCGTTGAGCACTTGCAGGCGGCCATGACGGGCGGCCAATGCCGGGATGGCGCGGGCGGCGTTTTTGGGGTCTTTGGTGGCGAAGGTGGTGACCAGGCTGCCTTTGCCTTTGGCGGCGAGTTCGACCGCTTCGTCCAGGTCGCCGTAGCCCATCAGGGTGCTGACCGGGCCGAAGGCTTCGATGTCGTGGGCGCCGCCGTCGGCGTGGGGGTCGTTGCTGCGCAGCAGGCGCGGGGCGAAGAAGGCGCCGTTTTCGGTGCCCTGGCCGATGGGGGCGGCACCGCCGTCGGCACCAAAGAGGCATTCGCTGGTGTTGAGCAGCTCGTTGACGGCGGCGGTGACGTCTTCTTTCTGGGCGAGGGAGGCGAGCGCGCCCATGCGCACGCCTTCTTCGTCCGGGTCGCCGAGGGTGATTTTTTCCAGGCGTTGGATCAGGCGGTCGGCGAAGGCGTCCAGATGCTGTTGGGGCACCATGATGCGGCGAATGGCGGTGCATTTCTGGCCGGCTTTGACGGTCATCTCGCGGACGATTTCTTTGGCGAGCAGGTCGAACTCTTCGTCGTCGGGGGTGACGTCCGGGGCGAGGATGGCGCTGTTGAGCGAGTCCGCTTCGGCGTTGAAGGGAATCGAGCGGTTGATCACGTTGGGGTGCGCGCGCAGTTTGCGGGCGGTGTCCGCGGAGCCGGTGAAGGTGATCACGTCCTGTTCGTCGAGCTGGTCGAGCAGATCCCCGGTGCCGCCGATCACCAGTTGCAGGGCGCCTTCGGGCAGCGCGCCGGAGTCCTGCATCAGACGGACACAGGCCTCGGTGACGTAGCTGGTGGCGGTGGCCGGTTTGACGATGCAGGGCATGCCGGCCAGGAAGTTGGCGGCGAATTTTTCCAGCATGCCCCAGACCGGGAAGTTGAAGGCGTTGATGTGCACGGCGACGCCGCCGCGCGGCACCAGGATGTGGGTGCCGGCGAAGTGGTTGTTCTTGCCGAGGGGGATCACCGGGCCTTCGTGGACCACGTTGCCGGAGGGCAGCTCCTTGCGGCCCATGCTGGCGTAGGCGAACAGGGTGCCGAATCCGCCGCCGATGTCGAAGGCGTTGTCGCCCTTGGTGGCGCCGGTGTGGCGCGACAGTTTATAGAGTTCTTTTTTGTGTTCCTGCAGGTGCAGCGCCATGGCCTTGAGGCGGGCGGCGCGCTCCTGGAAGTCGAGCTTGAGCAGTTCTTTGACGCCGGTGGTGCGGCCGTAGTGCACGGCGGCGTCGAAGTCCGGGGGGTCGTCGTGGGCGTGAGCGACGGTCTCGCCGTTGATGGCGCTGGCCAGCGGTTTGCCGGGCTGGCTGCCGAGCCATTGGCCGGCGAGGTAGCTTTGGAGGACGGTCATGGCGTGGCTCCTTGTTGATCGGTGTGTTGTTCGCGGCGGGGCCGCTCGTTCGCGGGCAGGGCCCGCTCCCACAAGGGCCCGGGAAGGTTTTAGGGTTGATCGAAATCCAGGACGACCTTGTCGGTGAGCGGGTAGCTCTGACACGAGAGCACATAGCCCGCGTCGATTTCGTAGTCTTCCAGGGCGAAGTTGTTGTCCATTTCCACTTCGCCTTCCACCACCTTGCAGCGGCAGGTGGAGCAGACGCCGGCCTTGCAGGAGAACGGCAGGTCGGCGCCTTCTTTGTTGGCGGCGTCGAGGATGTTGACGCTGTCGCGAGGCACGCGGAAGTCGAGCTGGCGGCCGTCGCTGATGATGGAGACTTCGGTTTTGGCTTCGTCTTCAGTCACTTCTTCCGGGGCGCGGTGTTTGCGTTGCGGCTGGCCTTCGACGGCGAACAGTTCGAAGTGCACGCGGCGCTTTTCCAGGCCGTTGGCGATCAATCGCTCCTTGACGGTCTCGGTCATGGATTGCGGGCCGCACAGGAAGGCGGCGTGCAGGTTCGGGGTGTCGAGCCAGCGGCTGAAGATGGCGTCGCATTTGTGCGCGTCGATACGGCCGTTGTAGAGATCCACGTCCTGCTGTTCGCGGCTGAACATATAGATGATGTTGAGCCGGCCCAGGTAGGCGTTTTTCAGGTCGCTGAGCGCTTCGCGGAACAGGGTGGCGCCGCTGGATCGGTTGCCGTAGATCAAGGTGAACTGGCTGTTCGGTTCGGTTTCCAGGGTGGTTTTGATAATCGACAGAATCGGCGTGATGCCGCTGCCGGCGGCCACCGCCAGGTAGTGGGCTTCGCGTTGCGGGTCCAGGTCGATGTGGAAGTGGCCGGTGGGCGGCATTACTTCCAGGGTGTCGCCTTCCTTGAGTTCGCCGTTGGCGAAGCCGGAAAAGCGGCCGCCGGGGACTTTTTTCACCGCCACGCGCAGGTCGCCGTCGTTGACGCCGGTGCAGATGGAGTAGGAGCGGCGCACTTCTTCGCCGTCCATATGGGTGCGCACGATCAGGTGCTGGCCCTGGGTGAAGCGGAAGGCGTCGTTCAGTTCCGGCGGCACGTCGAAGGCGATGGACACCGCTTCGCGGGTTTCCGGGCGCACTTCGCGGATTGTCAGGGAGTGGAATTGGGTCATGGGTTCGCTCAAAGGCACTTGAAGTAATCGAACGGTTCCAGGCAGTCGCGGCACTTGTAGAGCGCCTTGCAAGCGGTGGAGCCGAATTCGCTGACTTGTTCGGTGGCGGTGCTGCCGCAGTGCGGGCATTCGGCGGGGCCGGGATCCAATAAAGTGTCCCTGCCCTCTCCGACTGCCGGCGGCGCGATGCCGTAGTCGCACAGCTGTTGGCGGCCTTTTTCGGTGATCCAGTCGGTGGTCCAGGCCGGCGCCAGCACGCGCTCGATGCGCGGGTCGCGGAAGCCGGTTTCGATCAGCGCCTGTTCCACGTCGCGCTCGATCACTTCGGTGGCCGGGCAGCCGGAATAGGTGGGCGAGACTTTCACGTGCAGGCGGTCGTCTTCCCAGGCGACGGCGCGGATCATGCCCAGGTCGACGACGCTGACCACCGGCACTTCCGGGTCCATCACTTCGCCCAGGCAGTCCCAGGCGCGCGGCAGGTCCGCTTCGCCCAGGGGCGTGCCGGTGAAGACCGCCCGCTCACGGAAGATCAGCTCACCAGGTGGCATCGGGATAGGCCCGCGGCAGGTACTGCATTTCGGCGAGCAGAAAGCCGAGCTGTTCGGTGTGCTTGCCGTTCTTGCCGTCCAGGTAGAAGTGACGCGCCGGTTCGGGCACGTCCAGGCCGGCCTGTTCCAGCACCCGGCTCACTTCCGCGCGCCAGGCGTCGCCCACGTTGCCGGCGCCGATGCCGACTTCGGCGAGTTCGTCTTCCACGGCGTCGGTGTCGGTGAGCTCGTAGGTGAAGCGCCACAGGTTCCGCACGGCGTCGGCGAGGCGGCGGTGGCTCTCTTCGGTGCCCTGCCCCAGGCGCAGCATCCATTCGGTGGAGCGGCGGCGGTGGTAGCGGGCTTCTTTGAGGCCCTTGGCGGCCAGGCTGGCGATGCGTTCGTCGCTGGAGCCGCTCAGCCGGGTGAGCACCAGGTGGTGCCAGACGTCGAAGAAGAACTGCTTGGCGGTGGTCACCGCGTAGTCGCCGCGCGGGTATTCCGCCAGCAGCAGGTTGCGGTATTCCCGTTCGTTGCGGCGGAAGGCGAGCTGGTCGGCGTCGCGGCCGTCGTCCAGCAGGTCGGCGGCGTAGTCGTACCAGTTGCGCGCCTGGCCGAGCAGGTCCAGGCCCACGTTCATCATCGCCACTTCTTCTTCCAGGGCCGGCGCCTTGCCGCACCATTCGCACAGGCGCTGGGCCAGCACCATGTCGGTGTCGGCGAGGCGCAGCAGGTATTGAGTCAGTGCGTTCATTACATTTGATCCACTTCCGGGGGCAGCTTGTAGAAGCTGGCGTGGCGGTAGACCTTGTCTTCGGCCGGGTCGAAGAAGGCGTCTTTTTCGTCGCCGGCGGTGGCGGTGATCCGCGCGGCGGGCACCACCCAGATGCTCACGCCCTCGTTGCGACGGGTGTAGAGCTCGCGGGCGTTTTCCAGCGCCATGGTGGCGTCGGCGGCGTGCACGCTGCCCACGTGTTTGTGGTTGAGGCCGTGCTTGCTGCGCACGAAGACTTCAAAGAGGGTCCATTCAGCCATTTCGGTTTCCGTTGAATTAATTCGGTTTAAGCAGCGTTCGCTTTCTGCTTTTCGGCATAAGCCACGGCCGCGTCGCGCACCCATTTGCCATCGTCGATGGCGCTTTTGCGCTGCTGGATGCGTTCGATGCCGGTGGGGCTGTGGCCCTTGAGCACGTCGAAGAATTCCTGCCAGTCGATGGCGCCGAAGTCGTAGTGGCCGGTTTCCTCGTTCCATTTCAGGTCCGGGTCCGGCGCGGTGCAGCCGAGGAATTCCAGCTGCGGCACGGTCTGATCGAGGAAGCGCTGGCGCAGCTCGTCGTTGCTGTGGCGCTTGATCTTCCAGGCCATGGACTGGGCGGAGTTGGGCGAGTTGTCGTCGGAGGGGCCGAACATCATCAAGGAGGGCCACCAGAAGCGGTTGATGGCGTCCTGCACCATCTCTTTCTGCTCGTCGGTGCCCTCGCGCATCATGGTCAGCAGCACTTCGTAGCCCTGGCGCTGGTGGAAGCTCTCTTCCTTGCAGACACGGATCATCGCCCGCGCATAAGGGCCGTAGGAGCAGCGCTGCAGCGGCACCTGATTGACGATGGCGGCGCCGTCCACCAGCCAGCCGATGGCGCCCATGTCCGCCCAGCTAAGCGTGGGGTAGGTGAAGATGGAGGAGAACTTCACTTCGCCGCGGTGCAGTTTTTCAATTTCCTCGTCGCGGTCGGCGCCCAGGGTTTCCATGGCGCTGTACAGGTAGAGGCCGTGGCCGGCTTCGTCCTGGATCTTGGCCATCAGCTGCAGTTTGCGCTTGAGGCTCGGCGCCCGGGTCAGCCAGTTGCCCTCCGGGAGCATGCCGACGATTTCCGAATGGGCGTGCTGGGAGATCTGGCGGATCAGCGTTTTGCGGTAGCCGTCGGGCATCCAGTTCTTGGGCTCGATCTTGGTCTCCGCGTCCACCTTCTCTTGAAAGTGCCGCTCTTCCGGGCTCATTTCGTCCCGATTTTTCAGACCTTTACTGCCGGTATCCACCTGTTGTGCGTACATGGGGCGCCTCCGTTGTCCGCCGTGGCGGTCGTGCCACGTATGGGCTCATTTTTATACGACACATAATTTATTGTCAATACACTATTTATGTATCATTTAAGAGGAGGGCGTCGTCCGGGGCAGCGAGCAGAACGCCAACTTACTGATATGTATGGTTTTTAATGTTAACCATGGGCATCGATACAGTTCCTTACACAGCCTGATCAACCGCCCAATGACCGTTTTGCGATACATGAAAGTGGCATTAAGGCCGCGCCGAAGAGGCATTCCAGGAAGGACGCTCCGCCCCGCTTGCCCGCCGCCGGGTGCTGAAACGAAGAAACAACGGTTTTGACGGGCGTTTTTGGTATTCTTGCCGCTCATTTTTTAGTCGCCCCGGAAACCATGCCTGAACACTCTGCTTCCACCTTCCTGGCCGGCGCCGGGACGGATACCTGGACGCTGTGGCTGAACATCATGGCCACCGGCGCGGCCGTGGCGTTGTTGCTGCTGCTGAGTGTGTTCACCCTGGCGCTGTATCTGTACCGCGACCGGGAAGCGCCGGCGGCGCTGCAGTTCGCCCTGGCCAACCTGTGCGCGACGGTGTACATCGCCGGCGATCTGACCTCGCGGATCGACGCCGTGACCGGCGACCTGGACGCGGTGATGACGCCCTACCGCGTGGCGCTGAGCGCGGTGGTGATGGGGCTGGCGGCGCTGATCTGCATGCACCGGGTGCTGCGCCGCCGGCACGAGCCGCGCTGGCGGCTGGCGGCGATTTACCTGGCCGGCGCTCTGCTGGCCAGCGTGCTGTGGGTGGACCATCCGGCGCTGATCATCGCCAGCAACCGGCCCACCATCGAGGGCAGCCAGGTGTTCGCGGATTACGGCGCCGCCGGCGCGCCCTTCTTCGTGCTGTGCATGGTGGCGTTCAGCTACACCAACTGGCGGATGGTGCGCCGCGCCCGGCGCACCGGCGGCACCCTGGCCTGGTGGCTGACGGTGATCGGCTTCGTGCTGGTGTTTCTCACCGGGGTGCATGACACCCTGCGCGAGATGGGCGTGGAATTGCTGCCGCTGAGCGCGCTGACGCCGGGGTTCGTGGCGTTCCAGGTGGCGGCGCTGGCGGCGATGGTGATTCATTACTCGCGCACGCTCAGCGAGCGCACCGAGACCGACCACCAGCTGCGGCACCTGGCGGACAAGGCCACCCGTGACCCGCTTTCAGGACTGTTCAACCGCGCCTTTCTGGAAAGCCATCTGGACGGCCTCGGACCCCACGCCCGGGGCGGTCTGCTGTTCATCGACCTGGATCATTTCAAGGTCGTTAACGACCGCTTCGGCCACACCCGGGGCGACGCCTTGCTGCGCGCCGTGGCGCAGCGCATCGACCACACCATGCGCGACGGTGACATCGCCTGCCGCTGGGGCGGCGACGAGTTCGTGGTGTTTCTGGCGGAGGCCAACCCGGACGCGGCGGACTCCATCGCCCGGCGCCTGCTTGAAGCCTTCGAAAGCATCCCCGCCGGCGACAGCGAGGACCTGCGCATCGGCGCCAGCATGGGGTTCGCGGAGCTCACCGACGACGACTGGCGGCGCACCCTGCGCCGTGCCGACCAGGCGCTGTACCAGGCCAAGGACCGCGGCCGCGGCGTGGTCGCCATCGCCTCCTGAGGTCAGCCGCGCTGTCGGCGCCAGCCCCGCCATAGCAGCCAGGCGCCCCACACCATGGCCAGCACCATGATCGCCCGGCCGCTGTTCAGCGTCAGCGCCGCCAGCGTCTTGTCCCAGGCCAGCAGCCCGGTCTCGCCGAGAATGAATTCCCAATCATGGAAGCCGTAGGGGGAGGACTTGCCGTAGTTGCCGCCCAGCAACGGCAGCTCGCCGGCACGGGCGTCGGCCATGTAGGGCGCGATGTCGAGAAAGTTCTCGCCGAACCACCACAGGCAGACGCTGGCGCCGAAGGTGTCGTGGCGCCGCAGCAGGGCGATGCCGCAAATCACCGGCACCAGCAGTTGCCCCAGGGTGCCGCCCAGGGAACCGATGAACTGGCCGAAAATGCCGAAGATCACGTGCCCGGCTTCGTGGAACGGCAGGTTCACGTTGTGCAGGAATGCGGGCTGGTAACCGAGCTGGTGGAGGCTCTGTGTGATGTAGCTCCAGCCCCACACCACCAGACCCACCCAGAGCAGCGCGTACAGGGCCGGGTAACGGTAGAGGGTATCCGGTGGCACCAGCAGGCTCTGGAAAAACGCTTTCAGGCGCTCGGCGCGGTCCGGGCCCGGCGGCGTCTGATTTTCCCGCAGCTCGCGCTGGCGCTCCAGGTAGGCTTCGTACTTGTGAAAGACCAGCCCGCAGCCGCCGCAGGTGGTGTCCCCGGCGCCTCGCGGGTGCTCGCATTTGGGGCATTGCATGACGGCGACCTCCCCCCGAAATCAGCTCGCCCGGTGAAAATCCATCTGCCGTGCCGTGGCGGCGGCCAGGGTACGGCTCTGTAACCGTTCCACGAGATGCAGGCTCATATCAATGCCCGCGGAAATGCCGGCGGAGGTGACCACGTCGCCCTGATCCACCCAGCGCGGCCCGTCCTCCACCGTCAGCGCCGGGAAACGGGTGCGCAAGGCGTCGATGTCTTCCCAGTGGGTGGTCACCCGGCGGCCGTCCAGGACACCGGCGGCGGCGAGCAGGAAGGCGCCGTTGCAGACCGAGGCGGTGAGCCGCGCCGCCGCCGAGACTTCCGCGATCCAGCCCACCACGGCCGCCTCGTTCATGACCTCGTCCACCACGCCGCCGGGCACCAGCACCACGTCGATCGGGGGATGATCCGCGAAGCTGTAATCCGGCTGAATCACCACGCCCGCCCGGCTGGTGGCCGGCCGCCGCTCGGCGGCCACCGAGAACACCGAAAACGGCGCGCCCTCCGGGGCCAGCCGGTTGGCGGTGGTGAACACTTCACAGGGGCCGGCGAAGTCGAGCAGTTCCACACCGGGGTACAGGTACACCCCCACGTTCAGGGTCATGTGCCGCCTCCGTTTACGGTCGGGTGAGCGTCAGGCGCAGGTCGTCGCCGACGCGGCGCAGATCGCTCCATTGCAGGCGGATCTGCTGGTCCATGCGCTCGAACGGCAGGTCCAGCAGGCCGCGGGCGTCGGCGCCCAGCAGCGTGGGGGCCAGGTAGACAATGAGCTCGTCGAACAGGGCCTCGCGGACGAAGGCCCCGGCCAGGGTGGCGCCGCATTCCACCAGCACCTCGTTGCATTCGCGGCGGGTCAGCTCGGCGGTCAGGGCGTGCAGGTCGAGGCCGCGCCGTTCCGCGCGGGTGGCGGCGCCGGGCTCGGCGGGATCGCTGGCGGCGCGGGCGCGGGGCAGCGCCAGCAGCTCGGCGCCGGCGTGTTCCAGCGCCCGGCGGCGCTCCTCCGGGGCGGCGCCCGGGTCGTCGGCGTGGGCGATCAGGCAGGGGCCATCGGCGGTGACCACCGGGCTGTCCACTGGGGTGCGCAGGGCCGGGTCGAGGATCACCCGCAGCGGCGCGCGGACCGGGCCGTCGGCGTACTCGCCATGCCGCCATTGTTCGGGACGCACGGTGTAGGAGGGCCGGTCCGCCAGCACCGTGCCGATGCCGGTGACGATGGCGCTGCTGCGCGCGCGCAGGCGCTGCACGTCCTCGCGGGCCTCGGGCCCGGTAATCCACTGGGACTCACCGCTGGCCATGGCGGTGCGGCCGTCCAGGCTGGCGGCGGCCTTGATGCGGATCAATGGCCGCCCCTGGCTCATGCGCAGCACGAAGCCCGGGTTCAGGGCGCGGGCGTCCGCTTCCTGGAGACCGGTGTCCACCTGGATGCCGGCGTCGCGGAGCCGTTGCAGACCGGTGCCGGCCACCTGGGGGTTGGGGTCTTCCATGGCCGCCACCACGCGTGCCACGCCGGCCTCGATCAGGGCGTCCGCGCAGGGGCCGGTACGGCCGGTGTGGGAGCAGGGTTCCAGGGTGACGTAGGCGGTGGCGCCGCGGGCGTGCTCGCCGGCGGTGGCCAGCGCGTTGCGCTCCGCGTGGGGGTCGCCGGCCCGGGCGTGGAAGCCCTCGGCGATGATCAGGCTGTCATGGGCCAGCACGCAGCCGACGCGCGGGTTCGGGTCGGTGGTGTAGAGCGCACGCCGGGCCAGTTCCAGGGCCCGGGCCATGCACTCATGGTCGAAGTCGCTGAACCGCCCGGCGCTCATTGCTGCGGGGTATCGTCGTCTTGCGGTTCGCCGCCGCCGGCGCGGCCGCGCAGACGGTCCACCTCGGCGGCGAATTCGGAAATGTCCTGGAAGCTGCGGTAGACCGAGGCGAAGCGCACATAGGCCACGTCATCCAGCTGCTGCAGCGCCTCCATCACGAAGCCGCCCACCTGCCGGGCCGGCACCTCCCGCTCGCCGGTGGCGCGCAGACGGTGGCAGAGCCGGCTGATCGCCGCTTCCAGGTCCTCCACGCTCACCGGCCGCTTCTCCAGCGCCCGCAGCATGCCGGCGCGCAGCTTCTGCTCGTTGAACGGCTCGCGGGTGCCGTCGGACTTGATCACCCGGGGCATCACCAGCTCGGCGGTCTCGAAGGTGGTGAAGCGCTCGTTACAGCTCAGGCACTCCCGGCGCCGGCGCACCTGCCCGCCGTCCGCGACCAGACGCGAGTCGATCACCTTGGTGTCCTGAGCGGCGCAGAAAGGACAATACATGATAGAGGCAATTGATAATGGGTAATTGATAATGGGTGTTGAGACCCACACGGCGGAATCATTGTCTACGATTTCTGGTGGTTTTGGTAATGGCGACCAGAATTTTAAGAATCTCGCCGCAATCTTCTCGGAGTGACTCGCCCAAGGCTCTTGGCAAATAGCCCGATTCGATCAGCAAATCGAGCCAGTAATCCGACTCGTTGGCCTCTTTAAGCGCCACGGCGATCTTATGGCGGAAATCGGCCGTGCTCTCCGCATGCTCCGCTTCGCGGACCATGGCACCGACAGCGGTGCCACTACGCAACAATTGGCGGCTGAGAACAAACTCCCGCTGATCGCCTTGCAGCGCTCGACAGGCTGCCACTACCCGTAACGCAAACGTGCGAGATTTCTCCCGCACGATATTCCTTCTGGCCATCCTTGGCCTCCAAATTATCCATTTTCAATTATCAATTATGCATTGCTCTCATAGACCGGCAGCCGCTTACAGATCTCACCGACCTTGCCGCGCACCTCGTCGATCACGCTTTCGTCGCCCATGTTGTCGAGGATGTCGCAGATCCAGCCGGCCAGTTCGGTGGCGTCGGCTTCATTGAAGCCGCGGCGGGTGATGGCCGGGGAGCCGATGCGCAGGCCGGAGGTGACGAACGGCGAGCGCGGGTCGTTGGGCACGGCGTTTTTGTTGACGGTGATGTGGGCGCGGCCGAGGGCGGCGTCCGCGTCCTTGCCGGTGATGTCCTGCTTGACCAGGCTGAGCAGGAACAGGTGGTTTTCGGTGCCGTTAGAGACCACGTCGAAGCCACGGTCGATGAACACCTTGGCCATCGCCTTGGCGTTCTTCACCACCTGCTGCTGGTAGGTCTTGAAGGCCGGGTCCATGGCTTCCTTGAAGCAGATCGCCTTGGCGGCGATGACGTGCTCAAGCGGGCCGCCCTGGCCGCCGGGGAAGACGGCGGAGTTGATCTTCTTCTGCAGGTCGTCGTTGGCCTTGCCCAGGATCAGGCCGCCGCGCGGGCCGCCCAGGGTCTTGTGGGTGGTGGTGGTGGTGATGTCGGCGATGCCCACCGGGCTGGGGTAGACGCCGGCGGCGACCAGGCCGGCCACGTGGGCCATGTCCACCAGCAGGATGGCGCCCACTTCGTCGGCGATGTCACGGAAGCGCTGCCAGTCGACGATCTGGGAGTAGGCGGAGAAGCCGGCGACGATCATCTTCGGCTTGTGCTCGCGGGCCAGCTTTTCCACCTGGTCGTAGTCGATCAGGCCGGTGTCGTTGTCCAGGCCGTACTGGATGGCGTTGTACATCTTGCCGGAGAAATTCGGCTTGGCACCGTGGGTCAGGTGACCGCCGGCGTCCAGGCTCATGCCGAGCACGGTGTCGCCGGGCTTGAGCACCGCCATGTAGACCGCCGCGTTGGCCTGGGAGCCGGCGTGGGGCTGGACGTTGGCCCAGTCGGCGCCGAACAGCTGGCAGGCGCGTTCGATGGCCAGGTTCTCGACCACGTCCACGTTTTCGCAGCCGCCGTAGTAGCGCTTGCCCGGGTAGCCCTCGGCGTACTTGTTGGTGAGTACGGAGCCCTGGGCTTCCATGGCCCGGGGCGAGGCGTAGTTCTCGGAGGCGATCAGCTCGATGTGCTGCTCCTGGCGCTCGCGCTCGGCGTCGATGGCGGCCTGGATTTCCGGGTCGAACTCGGCGATGGACATGGATTTAGAGAACATGGGCTACCTGTGGGTCGGATTGCGGGATCAGGGGCGCGTATTCTAACCAAAAGCGGCCGCTTTGACACATGAAAGCCCCTCATCACCAGGGTGAGAGGGGCTCATGGGGGTCCGGCTTGTGGGGTGGGCGGATCAGGCGGCGTAGTCGTGCCAGGCGTCGCCGCTGTCCCGGTCCACCGCCCGCAGGGTGGGCAAACGCTCGTCCCCGGCGTCGGCCTCCTGGCCGCTGAGGCGGAAGCTGGCGATCAGGGCCGCCAGCTGCTCGGCCTGGTGGCGCATCTCCTCGGCGGCGGAGCTGGTTTCTTCCACCATGGAGGCGTTGTGCTGGGTCATGGTGTCCAGCTCGGCGACGGCGGTGTTGACCTGGCCGATGCCCTGGCTCTGTTCCTGGGCGCCGGTGCTGATCTCGCTGATCACGCGGGTGACCTTGTCGATGCTGGCGACGATGTCTTCCATGGTGCGGCCGGCGTTCTTGACCAGACCGGCGCCGGTCTGGGTGCTGGTCACGGAGCGGTCCACCAGCTCGCGGATCTCCCGGGAGGCGTCGCCGGAGCGGCCCGCCAGGGTGCGCACTTCCTGGGCCACCACGGCGAAGCCGCGGCCGTGCTCGCCGGCGCGGGCCGCTTCCACGGAGGCGTTCAGGGCGAGGATGTTGGTCTGGAAGGCGATGCCGTCGATCAGGGTGATGATCTCGTTGATCTTCTCCGAAGAGGCGGAGATCTCACCCATGGTGGCTTCCACTTCGCGCATGGCGTCCTGGCCGCGCCGCGCCACCTGCGCGGTGGACTGGACCAGTTCGTCGGCCTGGCGAGCGGCGTCGGAGGTATTGCGCACGGTGGTGGTGATTTGCTCCATGGAGGCGGAGGTCTGTTGCAGGTTGGCGGCGGACTGCTCGGTGCGCGAGGCCAGCTCCTGGCTGCCCTTGGCGATCTCGTCGGAGGCGCGATTGACGCTGAGCGTGCTGGTGCGCACGGATTGCAGGGTGGTGTCGATGCGCTCGATAAAGCGGTTGAACTGCTCGGCCAGCTCGCCGATTTCGTCCTTGCGGTGGCTCTGTATGCGGGCGGTGAGGTCGCCATCGCCTTCAGTAATCTCACGGATCCGTTCGCTGACCTGGCGGATCGCCTTGGACATCAGGTGCGGGCCGATCAGCGCGATGGCGATGGCCACCAGGCCGACCACGACGGCAAAGCCGATCACCAGGGTTTGCTGGCGGCCGACCTGGGCCAGGGTGGCGGCTTCCAGTTCTTCCACGCGGGCGTCCACGGACTGACCGGTGGTGTCGTAGAAGGTGCGCAGCTGTTCGAAGCTTTCCCGGGAGGCGCCGTCGACCTGCTCCATGGCACCGCCGATGTCTTCGTCGGCGTAGAGGCTGAAGACCAGGCCGGACTCCTCGCGCCAGCGGCTGTAAAGGGTTTCGAATTTGGTCACGCTATCGGAGACGTCGCCATAGTTGGCCATCAGGCCGGCCACTTTCTGAATCCGCTCTTTGGCCTGGGCGGCGTTCTCTTCATAGGCGGCGATCTGCGCCTCGGCTTCCGGGGTGCCGGGGATGCCGCGCAGATAGGCCATCTCCGCCAGGCGCGCCTGGTAGAGATCACGGTCCGCGTTCAGCACCAGGGAAATCGCCTTATTGAGGGTGGAGGTGACCTCCACCATGCGTTCCTTCACCGAGTTGACCAGCATGGCGTTGGCGGTCACCACCACCAGCAAGGCCAGGGCCACGCCAATGAAGGCGGCGCCGTATTTGATATTGATGCGGTTGAATTTAGCGAACACAGCACAACTCCTGCTCAGCGCGAACGGGCGACTCGGGCCCAAAAGTAAAATCATGTTCCGTGGCTGATATCGGCAAGGCGTGCGCGAACTTGAGCCCGGTCGGGCGCGGTACCGGCGGCCCGGGCCACAGGGCACCCTTTCATCCCGGGCCGGGTTCGGTTAGTTTAGGCGCCAACCCGCCCGTGCCCCGTCATACGGGCTTTTCTTACGTTTTCAGGCATCTCTCTTTTTATGGCCCAATACATTTTCACCATGGATAAGGTGGGCAAGGTCGTCCCGCCTAAGAAACAGATCCTCAAGGACATCTCCCTGTCCTTCTTCCCGGGCGCCAAGATCGGCGTGCTGGGCCTCAACGGCTCCGGTAAATCCACGCTGCTGCGCATCATGGCCGGCATCGACAAGGACTACCTGGGCGAGGCGCGCCCGCAGCCGGGTATCAACATCGGTTACCTGCCCCAGGAGCCGGAGCTGGACCCGGACAAGAACGTGCGCGAGATCGTCGAGGAGTCCCTGGCCGAGATCCGCGGCGCCCAGGAGCGCCTGGAAGAGGTGTACGCCGCCTACGCCGAGGAAGACGCGGACTTCGAGAAGCTGGCCGAGGAGCAGGCGAAGCTGGAAGGCATCATCGAGGCCACCGACGCGCACAATATCGAGCGCCGCCTGGATATCGCCGCCGACGCCCTGCGCCTGCCGCCCTGGGACGCCAATGTAGCCAACCTGTCCGGCGGTGAGCGCCGCCGCGTGGCGCTGTGCCGCCTGCTGATGAGCGCCCCGGACATGCTGCTGCTGGATGAGCCCACCAACCACCTGGACGCCGAGTCGGTGGCCTGGCTGGAGCGCTTCCTGCACGAGTTCTCCGGCACCGTGGTGGCGGTGACCCACGACCGCTACTTCCTGGACAACTCCTGCGAGTGGATCCTGGAACTGGACCGGGGCCACGGCATTCCCTGGAAGGGCAACTACTCCTCCTGGCTGGAACAGAAGGAGCAGCGCCTGGAGCAGGAAGAGAAGAAGGAAAGCGCCCACCGCAAGACGGTGGAGAAAGAGCTGGAATGGGTGCGCCAGAACCCCAAGGGCCGCCGCGCCAAGAACAAGGCCCGGGTGAGCGCCTTCGAGGAACTGGCCAGCCAGGACTTCCAGAAGCGCAACGAGACCCAGGAACTGTACATTCCGCCGGGCGAGCGCCTCGGCGAGAAGGTGTTCGAGATCAACGGCGTCTCCAAGCAGTTCGACGGCAAGCTGCTCTATGAAGATCTGAGCTTCTCGGTGCCGCGCGGCGCCATTGTCGGCATCATCGGCCCCAACGGCGCGGGTAAGACCACCCTGTTCCGCATGTTCGCCGGCGAGGAAACGCCGGACTCCGGCGACATCGAGGTGGGCGACACCGTGGACCTGGCCTACGTGGACCAGAGCCGCGAGGACCTGGACGCCAACAAGACCGTCTGGGAAGAGGTGTCCGACGGCAACGACATCCTGCGCATCGGCAACTACGAGGTGCCCAGCCGCGCCTACCTGGGCCGCTTCAACTTCAAGGGCGGCGACCAGCAGAAGCGGGTCGGCGACCTGTCCGGGGGGGAGCGCAACCGCCTGCACCTGGCCAAGCTGCTCAAGCAGGGCGCCAACGTGCTGCTGCTCGATGAGCCCACCAACGACCTGGACGTGGAAACCCTGCGGGCGCTGGAAGAAGCACTGCTGACGTTCCCCGGCTGCGCCATCGTGATTTCCCACGACCGCTGGTTCCTGGACCGGGTGGCCACGCACATTCTGGCGTTCGAAGGCGACGCCCAGGTGGAGTGGTTCGAGGGCTCCTACACCGAGTTCGAGGAATACCGCCGCAAGCAGCTCGGTGACGAGGCCTTGCAACCCAAGCGCATGAAGTACAAGCGCATCGAGGTCTAACCCAGAGCGGCGGAAAGCCCATGGCGAATGCGAATCTGGAAACCCCCGAGTTCATCGAACGCCTGCGGGCGGGTGGCCGGGCCGCGTTCGCCCTGGTGGTCAAGCACTACCACCCGCGCCTGCTGGGCGCCGCGCGTACCCTGCTGCAACCGGCGGACGCGGAAGAGGCGGTCCAGGACGGCTGGATCGCCGCCCACCGGGCCCTGCCCAAATTCGAGGGCCGCAGTGCCCTGCTCACCTGGCTGACCCGCATCGTGATCAATCAGGCGCGCATGCAGCTGCGCAAGGGCGGCCGTGAAGTTCAGTTCGACCCCACCGAAGAAGGCGCCGCCGACGCCCTGGCGCATCGTTTCAACGCCAACGGCCACTGGCAGGAACCGCCCCGGCTCTGGGCCCTGAGCGGCCCCGACGCCCTGCTCACCCGAGACGAGCTGCAACACTGCCTGGAAAGCCACATCACCGCGATGCCGGACAATCAGCGCCTGGCGCTGCAGCTCCGGGACATCCAGGGCCTGGATTTCGATGACATCTGTAACATCATGGACGTCAGTGCATCCAATGTCCGTGTGCTGGTGCACCGCGCCCGCGCCCGCTTGTTCGAGATGGTGGATCGTTTTCAGGAGACCGGTGAATGTTGAAATGCCAGCACGTGGAGCAGCGCGCCGACGCCCTGGTGGACGGCACGCCGCTGTCGCGTCGCGAGCGCCTGGCGCTGAATCTGCATTTGCTGATCTGCCGCCACTGCCGGCGTTATCTGCGTCAGCTGCGGGCCCTGGTGGTCAGCCTGCGCGCCCCCACCGCACCGCTGCCGGACGCCAGCGCTGACGCCCTGGCGGAGCGCATTCGGCGGGACGCCTCGCACTGACCGGCGTGCTACCGCCGTGGCTCCGCCCGCTTATTCTTTCACGGTCCGTGAATGTGTTCAGGGCGATGATGGCCGTAAATTTATCATTACCCGCACGTAACAAAACGGCCGCCCCCGCACCTAACCGCTATTCACGCCGGCCGCCAAGAGGTTTCACCATGCGCGATGAAGTTCAGGACTATTACGGTAAACAACTCACTGGCAGCGACGACCTGCAGACCAACGCCTGCTGCGATCGGGCGCCGCCGGAGCACCTGAAGCCGTTGCTGGCGCGCCTGCACGACGAGGTGGTGAGCCGCTACTACGGCTGCGGCCTGGTGGCGCCGGCGGCCCTGGAAGGGATGCGTATTCTCGACCTGGGCTGTGGCTCGGGCCGCGACGTCTATGTGCTGTCGGCGCTGGTCGGCGACAGCGGCGAGGTGGTCGGCGTCGACATGACCGACGAGCAGCTGGCGGTGGCGGAGCGCCACCAGGACTACCACCGCCGGGAATTCGGCCACGCGCGCAGCAATGTGCGTTTCCTGAAAGGCTATATCGAAGAGCTGGACCAGCTTGATTTGCAGGACGGCTCCTTCGATATCGTGGTGTCCAATTGCGTGATCAACCTGAGCACCGACAAGGCCAAAGTAATCGGCGACGTGAAACGGCTGCTTAAGCCCGGTGGGGAGTTCTACTTTTCCGATGTGTACGCCGACCGGCGCGTGCCGGCGGCGCTGACCGCGGATCCGGTGCTTTATGGTGAATGCCTGTCCGGGGCCTTGTACTGGAATGACTTTCTCAACCTGGCCAAGGGCTGTGGGTTCGGTGATCCCCGCCTGGTGGAATCGCGCCGGCTGACCATCGAGAACCCGGCCATTGAAGCCAAGCTGGGGAACATCCGCTTCTACTCGGCCACCTATCGGTTGTTCAACATTGATGCGCTGGAGCCGGCCTGCGAGGACTATGGGCAGGCGGTGATCTATAAAGGCACGGTGGACCATCATCCGCATTCGTTCGTGCTGGACGACCATCATGTGATTGAGACCGGCAAGGTGTTTCCGGTGTGCGGCAATACCTGGTTGATGTTGGCGGAGAGCCGGTTTCGGGATCATTTCGAGTTTATCGGTGACTTCGATTCGCACTTTGGGATTTTTGAGGGGTGTGGGTTGAATGTGCCCTTTGAGGATGGTTCTTCGGATGCTGCCGTTGGTGGCAGTTGTTGCTGACTTTATCTCCAGACGGGGCGCGGTGTGTGTTGGTGACGTCCAGAACACGCCGTGAACCCGTCCCTGGGGGCTCGATTCGCGCATCCCTGCGCTCATACGGTTCTGGACGTCACCAACACACACCGCGCCGGAGTCGGCCGAAAGGTTCCGGGTAAGTAGCCGCCGCATACGCAAGGAAAGGATGGAATGAACGTTAAGAAGCTGGCTCTGTTGGGCGTGATCGTGGCGCTGGTGGCGTCTTATTTTGTGTTCGATCTGGGGCAGTATCTGAGCCTGGATTATTTGAAGGCGCAGCGCGGGGCGTTTCAGGCGCTGGCGGCGGAGCAGCCGGTGCTGGTGCTGGGCGGGTTCTTTTTGTTGTATGTGGCGGTGACGGCGCTGAGCTTGCCCGGGGCGGCGATCATGACGCTGGCGGCGGGGGCGCTGTTCGGGTTCTGGGTGGCGTTGGTGCTGGTGTCGTTCGCGTCCAGTGTGGGCGCGACTCTGGCGTTTCTGGCGTCGCGGTTTTTGTTCAAGGACGCGGTGCAGAGCCGCTTCGGTGAGCGGCTGAAGAAGATCAACGCGGGCGTGGAGAAAGACGGCGCCTTTTATCTGTTTACGTTGCGTTTGATTCCGGCGTTTCCGTTTTTCGTGATCAATCTGGTGATGGGGCTGACGCCGCTGAAGACCTGGACGTTTTACTGGGTCAGCCAGGTGGGGATGCTGGCGGGCACGGCGGTGTACGTGAACGCGGGCACCCAGCTGGGTGAGCTGGACAGCCTGTCCGGGTTGCTGTCGGTGGATCTGATCGGCGCGTTTGTGTTGCTGGGGCTGTTCCCCTGGCTGGCCAAGGCGGTGATGGCGTTTCTGCAGGCGCGCAAAGTGTACCGGGGTTACCGGAAGCCGAAGCACTTCGACCGCAACCTGGTGGTGATCGGCGCCGGCTCCGCCGGGCTGGTGAGCGCCTATATCGCCGCCACGGTGAAAGCCAGTGTCACGCTGATCGAGAAGGGCGAGATGGGCGGCGATTGTCTGAACACCGGCTGCGTGCCGTCCAAGGCACTGATCAAGAGCGCGCGGCTGGCACACCTTGAGCAAAAGCCGCAGCGCTACGGCTTCACCAGCATCACGCCGCGTTTCGATTTCGCCGACGTCATGGCGCGCATCCATAAGGTGATCGGCAAGATCGAGCCCCACGATTCGGTGGAGCGTTACACCGAGCTGGGCGTGGATTGCGTGCAGGGCAGCGCGCGCATCACCTCGCCCTGGGAAGTCACCGTGGACACCGCCGAGGGCGAGCGCACCCTGACCACCCGCAATATTATTATCGCCTCCGGCGCGCGGCCGTTCGTGCCGCCGATCCCCGGTATCGACCAGATCGACATTCTCACCTCCGAAAACCTGTGGACCCTGACGGAACAGCCGCGCCGGCTGATCGTGCTGGGCGGCGGGCCGATCGGCTGTGAGCTGGCGCAAAGCTTCGCGCGCCTGGGCAGCGAGGTGACCCAGGTGGAGATGCTGCCGCGCCTGATGCCGCGCGAGGACGAAGACGCCGCCGCCCTGGTGACCTCGTCCCTGCGCGACAGCGGCGTCACCGTACTCACCGGCCACAAGGCGGCGCGTTTCGCGGTGGAGGACGGCGAGAAGGTGTTGTACGTCGAAACGGACGGCGGAGTGGACGGCGGCGAGAAGCGCCTGCCGTTCAACGCGGTGCTGGTGGCGGTGGGCCGGCGCGCCAACACCGACGGGCTGGGCCTGGAGGCCATGAATATCGCCACCGAAAAGAACGGCACCGTGGCGGTGGACGGCTTTCTACGCACCCGTTTCCCCAATATCTTCGCCTGCGGCGACGTGGCCGGCCCCTACCAGTTCACCCATGTGGCCGCCCACCAGGCCTGGTACGCCGCGGTGAACGCCCTGTTCGGCCGCTTCAAGAAGTTCCAGGTGGACTACCGGGTGATCCCCTGGGCCACCTTCACCGACCCGGAAGTGGCGCGGGTGGGCCTGAGCGAGGACGAGGCCCGCGAACAGGGCATCGAGGTGGAAGTGACCCGCTACGGCATCGACGATCTGGACCGGGCCATCGCCGACAGCACCGACCACGGCTTCGTGAAGGTACTGACGCCGCCGGGCAAGGACACCATTCTGGGCGTCACCATCGTCGGCGAGTCCGCGTCCGACCTGATCAGCGAATACGTGCTCGCCATGAAGCACGGCCTGGGCCTGAACAAGATCCTCGGCACCATCCATATTTACCCGACCATGGCGGAGGCCAATAAATTCGCCGCCGGCGAGTGGAAGAAGGCGCACAAACCGGAAGGCCTGCTGCGCTGGGTGGAGCGCTTCCACGCCTGGCAACGCTGATATCGATAGGAGGTGAGATGATGCTGAAAGTAACCTTGCGCACCGCCCTGGGCGCGCTGCTGGTCGCCGTCCTGGCGGTGCTGGCGACACCGGCGCTGGCGTTCGATCATCAGCAGTGGGACGACCTGCTTGAGGCGCATGTCAGCGAGCACCGGGGCGGGGTCGCCAGCGCCGTGGACTATGACGGCGTGGCCTCGGACCAGGCCGCCCTGGACGACTATCTGACGCGTCTCAGCGACCTGGATAAGGCCACCTTCAAAGGTTTCAGCGACGACCAAAAGCTGGCGTTCCTGATCAACGCCTACAACGCTTTCACCGTAAAGCTGATTCTGAAGCAGGAAAGCCGGCCGGACTCGATCCGCGATATCGGTTCGATTTTTTCCGGCCCCTGGAGCCAGCGCTTTTTCACCCTGCTGGGCGAAGAGCGCACCCTGGACGAGCTGGAGCACCAGATGATCCGCGGCAACCCGTCACTGATGGACCCACGCATCCACTTCGCGGTGAACTGCGCCTCGGTGGGCTGCCCGGCCCTGCGCCCGGAAGCCTACACCGGCGACCGGCTGGACGCGCAGCTGGCGGACAGCACCCGGCGCTTTCTTTCCGACCGCCGCCGCAACCGCTTTGACGCGGAGGACCAGGTGTTGAGGGTATCGTCCATTTTCGACTGGTACGAAGAGGACTTCGAGGACAGCGCCGGCAGCCTCGGCGATTACCTGCTGCAATACGCCGACGCCCTGGCGTTGCCGGCGCAGGCCCGCCGGGATCTGGAAGCCGGCGACTTGCCGATCCGTTTTCTGGACTACGACTGGTCGCTGAATATCGGGAGCAACAATCCCTGAAGCCTCGCCAGGCCCGGGCCGGCAACTGAAACGATATTGACAATAATTCGCATTAACTATAAGTTCCCCTCCGCCTTACAAACCTAACACTTTTTCGGAGGAGTTCCCGTGCTCCGCTTGCGTTACAGCTTGCCGCTGTCTGTTCTGTCCTTCTCGCTGCTGCCGCTGACGGCCGCCATCTCCACCGCCGCCCAGGCGCAAAGCGCCAATCAGCTCGAGCCGGTCACCGTGACCACCACCCGGGGCAACAGCGAGGCCGGCGAAACACCGCAGAAAATCACCGTGATCAACCGGGACGAGATCGAGCAGCAAATGGCGATCACCAATGATCAGGCCCAGGTGCTCAGTAATCTGATCCCGTCCTATTCGCCCAGCCGCCAGAAGCTGACCAACTCCGGCGAAACCTTCCGCGGCCGCGACCCGCTGTTCCTGATCGACGGCATTCCGCAGTCCAACCCTCTGCGCGACGGCAGCCGCGACGGCTACACCATCGATCTGGCCATGGTGGAACGCATCGAGGTGATCCACGGCGCCAGCGCCGAGCACGGCCTGGGCGCCACCGGCGGCATCATCAACTTCGTGACCCGCCGCCCGGAAGGCACCGAGCTGCGCCAGCACATCGGCGTGGGCGTGAGCGCCCCCACCGACTACGAATCCGACGGCCTGAGCTACGAAACCGACTACCGCCTGGAGGGCATCCACGGCGACTGGGATTTCCTGCTCGGCGGCGCCTACAAGTCCCGGGGCCTGTTCTACGACGCCGACGGCCGCGCCGTGGGCATCGACCAGGCCCAGGGCGACACCATGGACTCGCAGAGCTACGACGTGTTCATGAAGATCGGCTATTGGCTGGACGACACCCAGAACCTGGAGCTGTCGGTGAACCGTTTCGAGCTGGAAGGCAACCACGACTACGTGGGTATTGACGGCGACCGCGCCAACGGCGTCCCCGCCACCTCGGTGAAGGGCGACCCGGCCGGCGACCCGGTGCGCAACGAGGCGCTCACCACCAGCCTCTCCTACCGCAATACCGACCTGGCCGGCAACGATGTGCGCCTGCAGCTGTACACCCAGCGCTTCCGCGCCCGTTACGGCGGCGACACCTTCGGCACCTTCCAGGACCCGACCATCGCTCCGGCAGGCACCCTGTTCGACCAGTCGCAGAACGAATCCGACAAGTACGGCGCCAAGTTCACCCTGACCCGGGACGGCCTGCTCGACGGCAACCTGAAGGCCACCACCGGCCTCGACCTGCTGCAGGACGAGACCAGCCAGATCCTGGCGCAGACCGGCCGTGAATGGGTGCCGGAGACCGAGTTCCAGAACGCCGCACCCTTCCTGCAACTGGAATACCAGGCCACCGACCGGCTGTCCCTGCACGGCGGCGTACGCCATGAGTACGCCAAGCTGGACGTGGACACCTACACCACCCTGGCCTCCTACGGCAGCCAGACCGTGCAGGGCGGTAGCCCCAGCTTCGAGGAGACCCTGTTCAACGCCGGCGTGGTGTTCCAGGCCACCGACTGGGCGCAGCTGTTCGCCAACTACTCGGAAGGCTTCGGCATGCCGGACGTGGGCCGGGTGCTGCGCGCCGTAAGCGACTCAGGCCGGGACGTGGACGACTACGTGAACCTGGAACCGATCGTCACCGACAACCGCGAAATCGGCGCGCGCCTGTCCCAGGGCGCGGTGGACTTCGAGGTCAGCTACTACCAATCCGATTCCGACTTCGGCTCGCGGCTGGCGCTGCGCAACGGCGTGTTCGAAGTGCAGCGGGAAAAGACCGAGATTCACGGCGTGGAAGCGGATCTGGGCTGGCGGTTCCGCGAGGGCCATCGCCTGAGCATGTCCTACGCCCACGTCAGCGGCAAGTACGACTCCAACGACAACGGCGTGGTGGACACCCGCCTGGACGGCCGCAATATCGGCCCGGACCGGGTCACGGTGCGCTGGCAGGCGAACTGGTCGCCCAAACTGACCACCCAGGTGCAGGGCAATCATTACTTCAGCCGCGGCATCCCCGGGCCGGAACTCGGCTTCGACAGCTACCAGCTGTTCGATGCCTTCGCCGGCTACCGTCTGGGCAACGGCCAGGTCACCGTGGGCGTGGAGAACCTGTTCAACGAGCAGTACATCACCTACTTCTCGCAGGCCGCCTCGACGCTGGACAGCCGCTACTTTTCCGGCCGTGGCCGGGTGGTGTCGCTGGGGTACAATCTGGATTTCTAACCCCCGCCCCGAGAGTCCATGCTGCTCAAGCTGCATAAATACGCCGGCCTGATCGTCGGGCTGCTGCTGGCGCTCACCGGCGTCACCGGCAGCCTGCTGGTGTTTCACGACACCTTGGACGAATGGCTTACCCCGCACCTGCGCACCGAGCCCGCCGCCGACCCGGCATCGCTGAGCGCGGTGCTGGCCGCCGCCGAGGCGGCGTTGCCCGGCAAGGCGGCACGGCGCCTGGAGCCCTCGCCCGGCCCGGGGCGGCCCCATACGGTGCGCTTCGACGGCCCGGAAGGCGCTCCCGGCCCGCTGCAGGTTAGCGTCTCTCCGGCCGACGCCAGCGTGCTGGCGGTGCGCCAATGGGGCGCCTACCCCACCAGCTGGGTCTACCGTCTGCACTACACGCTGCTGGCCGGCACCACCGGCAAGTACGTGGTGGGCGTGGCCGGCCTGGTGCTTATGTTCTTCTGCCTCAGCGGCCTGTACCTGTGGTGGCCGCGCAAGGGCCAGTGGCGGCGGGCGCTCAGCGTGCGCGCCGACAAGGGCCCGTTCCGGCTCAACTTCGATTTGCACAAGGCCGCCGGCTTCTACATCACGCCGGTGCTGCTGGTGGCCGCCTTCAGCGGCGTCAGCCTGGTGTTCCACGGCCCGGTGCAGGCGTTGGTGGGCACCGCCCTGCCCCTGGAAGCGATGCCGGCGCCGACGCTGGAGGCCCGCGCCGACAGCGGCTCGAGGCTCAACGTGGACCAGATCGTGGCCGCCGGCCAGAACGCCTTTCCCGAAGGCGCCCTGAAGCGCGTTGATCTGCCCCGTGACGCGCACACGCCCTACCGGCTGTCATTCAACCAACCCGGCGAGGCCTGGTCCCACCACGGCGCCAGCCGGGTCTGGGTGGACCCCCGCGACGGCGCCGTGCTGGCCACCTGGGACCCGCTCTCGGTGGCCGCCGGCAGCCGCTTCATGGGCTGGCAGTTCCCCTTGCACAACGGCGATGCCCTGGGACTCACCGGCCGCTGGCTGGTGTTTCTCGGCGGCTGGCTGCCGGCCCTGCTGTTCGGCACCGGCCTCTACCTGTGGTGGCGCAAGCACCGGCTGCGGCGCCGGTCACGGCGATCCCGCTGACATTCCGCTCTTGAAAACCCGGGACACCGGCCCTACTTACTCACGTTAATGACAACCCCATGTCACTGTTGGCGCAGGCTTGACCCCGAAAGTGGCATAGTGGGTAGTCCGGAAACGGAATTCGGATCGTAATTCGTTCTCAGGGAAACGTGCCATGAGCCATCGTGAACGCCTGGACCGCATCCAGGCCTCCTGCCAGCGTCTGCCGCTATGGATGCGCGCCTGGATTCTGCTGGTCCTGATCCCCGTCAATGCCACCGGCTTCTTCATGCTGCATACCGCCAGCGGCGGTCTGGTGGCGCTGGCCACCCTGTTCGTGCTGGCGGCCAATGGCGTCACGCTGTGGCATTACGCGTCCGTGAACCGGGCGCTGGCGCTGCCGCACTTGATTGCCTGGGTTCCGTTGCAGGTGGCGCTGGTGGCCCGTTTGATCGGCGGCTGGGGCGCCGAGGCCATGCATCTGGACGAATGGCTGCTGGCGGTGCTGGTGGTGATGGTGAACTCGGTGGCGCTGTTCTTCGACACGGTGGCCTCCTGGCGCTGGTGGCGCTCCCGCCATCTCAACCTGGAGGCGGACGGCCTCTGAGCCGCGCCACCCGGATCAGCCGATCTGCACCTGGTTTTCCACGTAGCGCACCTTGGCGTCACGGGGGCGCGCCAGGGAAAACGCCAATGCCAGCGGCCCGATACGGCCGACGAACATCAGGAACATGAGCACGCCCTGACCGGCGGTGGACATCTCCGTGGTCACGCCCCGCGACAGCCCCACGGTGCCGAACGCGGAGAAGCCTTCGAACAGCACGTCCAGCGCACGCAGATCCGGTTCCAGGATCACCAGCAGGAAATTACCCAGCATCAACAGCATCAGGCTGAGCACCACCACGGCGTGGGCCCGGAACACCGAGCTGAGGGCAATGCCACGGCGGAACGCGGTGGTCTGGGAGCGCCCCATCAGAAACGACCGGGTCGCCAGCATCACCACCATGAAGGTGCTCACCTTGATGCCCGAGGCGGTGGAGTTGCTGCCCCCGCCGATAAACATCAGGAACATGATCAGCAGCACACTGGGTAGCGCCAGGGCGCCGGTGTCGAGGGTATTGAACCCGGCGGTGCGCGGCGTCACCGCCGTGAACCAGGCCGCCCAAACCCGGTCGCCCACGGGCAGCGCGCCCAGGGTCTCGCCGTTGCCCCATTCAAACAGCAGTATCAGCAACCAGGCGCCCAGCGCCAGCACCAGGGTACCGGTGATGGTGAGTTTGCTGTGCAGCCCGAGCGTGGAGAAGCGGCGTTGCCGCCACAGGTCCATGAGCACCGTGAAACCCAGCCCGCCGACGATGAACAGGGCGGTGATCACCCCATTGACCAGCGGCTGCCCGGCCCAAGGCGACAGACTTTCCGGTAACAGGCCGAAGCCGGCGTTATTGAACGCCGACACGGCGTGAAAAACACTGAACCAGAGCCCCCGCGCCAGCCCCATCTCCGGCACCCAGACGATGGCCAGAAGCACCGCCCCCAGCGCTTCCAGGGACAGCGCCAGGATCGCGATATAACGCACCAGGATCAGCACATCGCCGGGGGAGGTCTGATCCATGGCTTCGCGCACCAGACGCTGGCCGCGCAGGCCAAAGCGCCCGCCCAGGGCCATCACGGTGAGCGCGGCGAAACTCATCAGACCCAGGCCGCCGAGGTGGATCAGCACCAGCACCACCACCTGGCCGAACAGAGTCAGATCGGCGCCGGTGTCCACCACCACCAGCCCGGTCACGGTGACCGCCGAACAGGCGGTGAACAGCGCCTGCCAGAAACCCAGGTCCTGGCCGGGGCTGGCCCAGGGCGTCCATAGCAGTAATGCCCCCAGCAGAATCAGCACCGCGAAGCTGGCGGCCAGAATCACCGGCGGGCTGTAGCGCCAGGCGCGGCGCAACTGGCGGCTGGCGCGGCCGCGCAAGCCGGGGAGCCAGGTTCTCATCGGCCCACACTCACAGGTTTTCCGAGAAGTGGCGAAGAGCTTCTTCCTCGCCCACCAACACCAAATGATCGTTGCGGCGCAGGCGCTGGTCCGGCGACGGGTTGAGGCTGACGCTCTGGCCGTGCTTGATGGCCAGCAGGCGCACCTCGGTGTCGTCGATGTTCAGCTCGGACAACGGCCGGTCCTCGAGCACTTCACCGGGCCGGATTTCAATCACGAAGTAATTATCGCCCAGGCTGATGTAGTCGAGCATATTGGGGTGCGCCAGGGACTGGGCGATGCGCAGCCCCATCTCGTACTCGGGGTGGAACACCCGGTTGGCGCCGAGCTTTTCAACGATCTTGTGGTGCGTCGGCGTGATCGCCTTGACCCAGACTTCCCGCGCCTCCAGGGAAATCACGTGCATGGTGCACAGCACGCTGGCTTCGATGTGTTCGCCGATGGCGATCATCACGGCGTCGAAACGGTGCAGGTCCAGTTCACGCAGGGCCTCTTCGTCGCTGGCGTTGGCGATCACCGTCTGGGTCAGTTTATCGGCCATCTGGTTGGCCTTCGCTTCACTGGAATCGATCCCCAGCACATCATGGCCAAGACGCATCAACTCCAGGGCCACGGACTCGCCAAAGCCGCCCAGGCCAATCACCGCGAATTGTTTCTTCATAGTTGCTCCAGAGCTTCCACCAGGGTGCTCACGGCGATCACTTCGACGCCGTCCGGCAACTGGCGGGGCTTGTTGGCCTTGGGAATAATGGCACGTTTAAAGCCGTGCTTGACCGCTTCGTAGAGGCGCTCCTGGCCCTGCGGCACCGGGCGGATCTCGCCGGACAGGCCGATCTCGCCGAACACCACCAGATCACGGCCCAGGGGCCGGTCGCGGAAGCTGGACACGATCGCCAGCACCAGCGCCAGGTCGGCGGCGGTCTCCGCCACTTTAACGCCGCCCACCACGTTGGCGAACACGTCCTGGTCGCCGACCTGGATGCCGCCGTGGCGGTGCAGCACCGCCAGCAACATGGCCAGGCGGTTGGCTTCCAGGCCCACGCACACCCGCCGTGGGTTGCCGAAGTGGCTGGCGTCGACCAGCGCCTGCAACTCCACCAGCAACGGCCGGGTGCCTTCCCAGACCACCGTCACCAGCGAGCCGGGGGCGATGTCGTCGGCGCGGTTAAGGAAGATGGCGGACGGGTTCTTGACCTCTTTCAGGCCCTCGCCGGTCATCGCGAACACACCCAGTTCGTTGACCGCGCCGAAGCGGTTCTTGAGCCCGCGCAGGGTGCGGAAGCGGGCGTCGGCGGAGCCTTCCAGCATCAGCGAGCAGTCGATCATATGCTCCAGCACCTTGGGGCCGGCCAGGGTGCCGTCCTTGGTGACATGGCCCACCAGCAGCAGCACCGTGCCGGTCTGCTTGGCGAAGCGGGTCAGGGCGGCGGCGCCTTCGCGCACCTGGGCGACGCTGCCCGGCGCCGACTGCAGGCCGGCCAGATACATAACCTGGATCGAGTCCACCACCAGCAGCCGCGGCTGCTCCTTGCGGGCCAGCTCGAGGATCTGCTCGACGTCGGTTTCCGCCGCCAGGCGCAGTTTTTCCTTGGGCAGCTTGAGCCGGTCGGCGCGCATCGCCACCTGGGCCAGGGATTCCTCACCGGTGATGTAGAAGCATTTTTCCCGGTCCGCCAGCCGGCACAGCACCTGCAGCAGCAGGGTGGATTTACCGGCCCCCGGATGGCCGCCGAGCAGAATCGCGGAGCCGGGCACCAGGCCGCCGCCCAGCACCCGGTCCAGTTCGTCCATGCCGGCGCTGATGCGCGGGCTGTCTTCCAGCGCGATTTCGTCGAGATGGCGCACTTCGGAGAGCTGGCCGCTGAAGCCGCTGCGTTCCGATGAGCGGCTCTTGGGCATGGCCGGGTCGACGACGAATTCCTGCAGGGTGTTCCAGGCGCCGCAGGCCGGGCACTGGCCCTGCCACTTGGGGAAGTCGGCGCCGCACTCGTTGCAGACGAACGCGGTTTTCTTTTTGGCCAAAGGAGCTCCTGAAGGGCGGGTGCGTTGTGAGTGGTTAAGCTACAAGCTGCAAGCTACAAGCCGCAAGCCCGGCCTGCTTGTAGCTTGCAGCTTGCGGCTTGTAGCTATTCCGCGATGACGCGCACCGGGCGTCCGGTCACCTGGCAGAATAATTCGTAGCTGATGGTACCGCAGGCGGCGGCCACTTCGTCCACGGCCACGGTGTCGCCCCACAGCTCCACCGCGTCGCCCACCCGGGCGTCCAGGCCGGTGAGGTCCACGGTGATCATGTCCATGGAGACCCGGCCCACCAGGCGGGTGCGGTGGCCGTTCACCGCCACCGGGGTGCCGCTGGGCGCGTGGCGCGGGTAGCCGTCACCGTAGCCCACCGCCACCACGCCGATGCGGCCCGGGGCGTCGGCGCGCCAGGTGGCGCCGTAGCCGACGGTGTCGCCGGCCTGAATCGGGTTGATGGCGATCAGCCGGGCACTGAAGCGCTGGGTCACCGCCAGTTGCAGATCGGCGGCGCTGCGCCAAGGGAACGGCGAGGAGCCGTAGAGCATGATGCCGGGGCGCACGCGCCGGGCGCGGGCCTCGGGGTAGCGGATCAGCGCGGCGGAGTTGGCGGCGCTGAGCGGCACGTTCAGCTCCTTGGCCAGGGTGTCGGCGATGGCCAGCTGGTGGTCGGTGAAGGTGTCGTCCTCGGCGTCGGCGCAGGCGAAATGGCTCATCACGCCGAGCAGCCGCACCCCGGGGATGGCGCGCAGGCGCGCCGCCTGGGCCCGGGCCAGGTCCGGCGCCATGCCGAGCCGGTTCATGCCGGTGTTGACCTTGAGCCACACCCCCAGCGGGGCCGGCCGCGCCGCCAGCAGGTCCACCTGCCAGGGCGAGTGCACCACCACTTCCGCATGCAGCCGCGAGGCGAGGGCCAGCTCGTCGGCGTCGAAGAAGCCCTCCGCCACCAGCACCGGGTGGGCCAGCCCCAGATGGCGCAGCGCCTGGGCCTCTTCGATCACCGCCACGCCCAGGCCATCCACGGCGTTGGCGAAGGCGCGGGCCGCCAGGCCCAGGCCGTGGCCGTAGCCGTTGGCCTTGACCATGGCGAACACCCGGGCGCCGTTGGCCAGCGCCCGGGCGCGGCGCGCGTTGTCGGTCAGGGCCCGGGGGCGGATTTCCAGAAAGGTACCGCGCATGCGCCGTTACTCGTCGCCGGCATACTGCTGATAGTATTCCGGCGCCAGGTCGTCGAAGCGCAGGTACTCGCCCCGGAACGCCACGCGCACGGTGCCGATGGGGCCGTTCCGCTGCTTGCCGATGATCACTTCGCCGATACCTTTTTCGGTGGTGTCCTGGTTATAGACCTCGTCCCGGTACAGGAACATGATCACGTCGGCGTCCTGCTCGATGGCCCCGGATTCCCGCAGGTCGGACATCACCGGGCGTTTGTTGGGCCGTTGTTCCAGGGAGCGGTTGAGCTGCGAGAGCGCCACCACCGGGCAGTTCAATTCCTTGGCCAGGCCCTTCAGCGAGCGGGAAATCTCCGAGATCTCGTTAACACGGCTGTCGGCGCCGGGTACCTGCATCAGCTGCAGGTAATCGATCATGATCATGCCCAGCTGGCCGCCGCACTCGCGCGCCACTCGTCGCGCCCGGGTGCGCAGTTCCAGGGGGCTCAGCGCCGGCGTGTCGTCGATGAAGAACTTCTGCTCGCTGAGCATCTGAATCGCCGAGGTGATGCGCGGCCAGTCGTCCTGATCCAGGCGCCCGGAACGGATCGAGGTCTGGTTGATGCGCCCCAGCGAGGACAGCATCCGCATCACGATGGCGTCGGCGGGCATCTCCATGGAGAACACCAGCACCGGCTTGTGCGCCTTGAGCGCCACGTTTTCGCACAGGTTCATGGCGAAGGTGGTTTTACCCATGGAGGGCCGCCCGGCCACCACCACCATGTCCGAGGGCTGCAAGCCGGAGGTCATCTTGTCCAGCTCCTCGAAGCCGGTGGTGAGACCGGTCAGCGAGTTCTTGTTCTTGTAGAGCTCGTCGATGCGGTCGACGGCTTTTTTCAGGACCGTCTTGATGTCCTGCGGGCCGCTGCCCTTCTTTTGCTGCTCGGCGATTTCGAAAATCGCCGACTCCGCTGCGTCGAGAATTTCCAGCGACGGCGTGCCCTTGGGGTTGAAGGACTGCTCGGCGATGCCGTGGGACACCTGGATCAGCTGGCGCAGGATGCTGCGCTCACGGACGATGTCCGCGTAGGCGTTGATGTTGGCGGCGCTGGGCGTGTTACGGGCCAGGTCCGACAGATAGGTCATGCCGCCCACGTCGTCCAGCTCGCCACGGTGGGTGAGCGCCTGGGACACGGTCACCAGGTCGCAGGGCTTCTCTTCTTCCACCAGTTGATCGACCACCTGGAAGATCAGCCGGTGTTCCTTGCGGTAGAAGTCCTTGGGCCCGACCCGCTCGGCCACTTCGTCCCAGGCTTCGTTGTTGAGCAGCAACCCCCCCAGCACGGCTTGCTCCGCCTCCTGGGAATGGGGCGGGATACGCAGATTATCCGGGAGATGATCGTCCAGACTCAGGGGTTCGTTCATGGCAGGTCCGTTAAACGAAAAGGGCACCGCCCGTTGCCGGACAGTGCCCTGATTCTGTCACCGTGCCCCCGTGGGGGCAAACCGCTTACGCAGGCCGGGATTACTCCTGGGGCACCACGGTCAGTTTGATGGTCACGGTCACGTCGGCGTGCAGGCTCAGGTCGATCTCGTACTCGCCGGTCTGGCGGATCGCGCCCAGCGGCAGCTTCACTTCCGCTTTCTCGACGGCCACGCCGGTCTGCTCGCTGATCGCGTCGGCGATGTTGGCGGTGCCAACGGAGCCGAACAGCTTGCCTTCGTCACCGGACTTGGCGCCCACGGTGATGGTGGCTTCAGCCAGTTTCTCGGCGCGCGCTTCGGCGGCGCTCAGCAGCTCGGCGGCCTGTTTTTCCAGTTCCGCGCGACGCTCTTCCACTTCGGCCAGGTTGTTCTTCGTGGCCGGCAGGGCTTTGCCTTGCGGGATCAGGAAGTTACGGCCGTAACCGGGGCGAACGTCCACCACGGAGCCCAGGTCACCCAGGTTCTTGATGGTTTCCAGCAGGATCACTTGCATGACGGTCCCCTCGGCTTAATTGTCGTGGCTGTCGGCGTACGGCAGCAGCGCCAGGAAGCGGGCCTGCTTGACAGCGGAGGCCAGCTGACGCTGATAGCGTGCCTTGGTGCCGGTGATACGGCTGGGCACGATCTTGCCGGTTTCGGTGATGTAGGCTTTCAGGGTGTCCAGATCCTTGAAATCAATGAACTCGACACCTTCCGCGGTAAAGCGGCAGAACTTGCGACGGCGATAAAAACGGGCCATGGGTAAACTCCTCTCGATTCCTTAGTGGGGCTCCAGTGTTTCCGCGATCAACTGCAAACGGTCCCGGGCTTCGCCCTTGTAGCCGGCCTGGCAAAGAAAACCGGTGACCGTGACGCTTTGCCCTTCCCGCAGGCCCTGGATCAGGCTGGCGTTGCCGCCGACCAGAACAATGGCGATACGGGCTCGGACTTCACGGGGTTGACCGTCTTCCACTTGCCGGGACCGGTGCTCCAGCCAGAAACGCTGGCGGGGAACGCCGGCCGGTGTAACCGCAACCTTTTCCAGGCTGGCGATGACGCCGGTGAGTTGGCAGTGATTGTGTCCGGAAATCAGCTGGTGGCCTCCTCCTTCTCGTTGGCTTTGGACAGCGGCGAAGGCTCGGTGATAGCCCGCTCGCGACGCACCACGAGGTGACGGATAACGGCATCGTTAAAGCGGAAGGTGTTTTCCAGCTCTTCGAGAGTGTCGCCGTCACATTCAATATTCATCAGCACGTAGTGTGCTTTATGAATCTTGTTGATCGGGTAGGCCAGCTGACGGCGGCCCCAATCTTCCTGGCGGTGGATGGTGCCCTTGCCGTCGGTCACGATGGCGCTGTAGCGCTCGACCATGGCGGGAACCTGTTCACTCTGGTCCGGGTGGACCAGGAACACGACTTCATAATGACGCATTGTTGGCTCCTTACGGATTGCGCAGCCTCCCGCGACAGGCGGTGAGGCAAGGAGTCCGCGCCCCGGAGGGCACGGAAGGGCGGGGAGTCTAGCTCAAAGCAGCTGCATGCTGCAAGCCAGTAATGGCGGCGGGTGGGAGCGGGCCCCGCCCGCGAAAGGCCGGTGTAACCGGCCGGCAGGATACCAGAGGCGTTATTAATGGCAGGGTTGGATATGTCTCTGGGATCCTGCCGGCAAGCGTTGCTTGCCTTTCGCGGGCAAGGCCCGCTCCCACCAGGCACTCGTAGCACCTTGCCCCTGCTCCCTACACCCTGGATTCTCCTAGCGCGCGAGCGCGGCACGGACGTGGAACAGCACCACTCCCGTCGCCACGGAGACATTAAGGCTCTGCACATCACCAGCCATCGGAATCGCGACCAAATCGTCGCAACGCTCCAGGGTCAGCCGCCGCAGGCCTTCCCCTTCGGCGCCCATGACCACGGCCAAAGCGGCCTCGGGGCGATAATCGAACAATGACTGGCTGCGCTCGTTGAGCGCGGTGCCGGCCACCTGGATACGACGGTCCTTGAGCATTTCCAGCACCCGCGCCAGGTTGCCCACCTCGAAGTAGGCCAGCGCCTCGGCGGCGCCGGCGGCACTGCGGCAGGCCACCGGCGTCAGCCCGGCGGCATGGCGGCGCGGCACCACCACCGCGTCGACGCCGGCGGCGTCGGCGCTGCGCAGGCAGGCGCCCAGATTATGCGGGTCGGTGACCCCTTCCAGGATCAGCAGCAGGGGCGGATGATCCAGGCCGTCCAGATGCGCCGCCAGGGCCTGCTCGTCGCCGGCGCTGCGCGGCCGGGCACGGGCCACCACGCCCTGGTTCTGGGGGCCGGCCAGCTTGTCCAGCGACTCGCGGCGGCTGTACTGCACCGCGATGCCCTGGTCCCGGGCGGCGATGATCAGGGTTTCCAGGCGGGCGTCACCGCGCTTGGCCCGGGTGTCCAGCACGAACAATTCCAGCACCCCTTCCGGGCGGTGCCGCAACAGCGACTCCACCGCGTGGATGCCGGAATACATGAGCGGTTTGTTCATCGGCGGCGGCGCGGCTTACGCTGGCCGCTCTTCTTGGCCCCGTCGCCGCTCTTGGCGTCGCCGGGGATGTCACCGCGGGCGATCTTTTCCCGCTCGGACCCGCCACCGGCGTCACCGCCGCCCTTGCCGGCGGCCGGCTTCTTGCGGCCGGCGCCTTTCTTGGCGCCTTTGCGGGCGCCCTTCTTGGCCGCCGCCTTGGGCTTGGGGCCGCCGCGTTTGCCCGGCGCCGGAGTGGAACTGATCAGCTCCAGGTCGATCTTGCGGTCGTCGGTGTGCACGCCGGCCACTTTCACGGTGACCGCGTCGCCGAGGCTGAAGCGGCGCCCGGAGGACTCGCCCACCAGCGCCATGTTGACGTCGTCGAAGTGGTAGTAGTCGCTGTCCAGGTTGGCCACGTGCACCAGGCCGTCGATGTGCAGGTTGTTGATCTGCACGAACAGGCCGAAGGCGGCCACGCCGCTGACCACGCCGTCGAACTCAGCGCCCAGGTGGTCTTCCATGTACTGGCACTTGAGCCACTGCTCCACATCGCGGGTGGCGTCGTCGGCGCGCCGCTCGGTCATCGAGCAGTGCTCGCCCATGGCGATCATGTCGTTGAGGCTGAACGGCAGGATGTGATCGCGCTGGATCGCCGGCAGGCCGCCCGGGTTGTCCGCGTGGGGGGTGTCCGCGCCGCTGCGGATCAGGTAGCGGATGGCGCGGTGCACCAGCAGGTCCGGGTAACGGCGGATCGGCGAGGTGAAGTGGGTGTAGGCGTTGTAGGCCAGCCCGAAGTGGCCCTTCACATGGGCCTCGTACTTGGCCTGGCTCATGGTGCGCAGCATCATGGTCTGGATCACCTGGCGGTCCGGCCGGTCGGCGATGGTCTCGCCGAGCTCTTGGAACACCTGCGGGCCGATCGGCCCTTCCGACCAGGGAATGCTCAGGCCCAGCCCGCCCAGGAACTGCTGCAGGTTGGTCAGGCGCTCTTCCTTGGGCGGCTCGTGGTTCCGGTAGAGCGCCGGCAGCTCCGCTTTCTCGAGCAGGCGCGCGGCGCAGATATTGGCCGCCAGCATCGCCTCCTCGATCATCACGTGGGCCACGTTGCGCTGCACCGGCACGATGTCGCGGATCTTGGACTGCTCGTCGAACAGGATGCGGCTTTCGTTGCTCTCGAAATCGATGGCGCCACGCAGTTCCCGGCGGCGGCGCAGGGCCAGGTACATCTCGTGGAAGGCCCACACCGAATCCAGGGTTTCGTCGTCCAGGCTCTTCACGGTCTCCGTGGCGAGCTCTGACTCCGGCTCCTCGATGATTGCCCCCACTTTGTTATAAGTGAGGCGGTGGCGGGAACGCATCACGCCTTCGCGGAACACGAAGCGGGAGATGCGGCCGTTGGCGGACACCAGCATGTCGCAGTACAGACACAGCCGGTCCACATGCGGGTTCAGCGAGCAGAGGCCGTTGGACAGCGCTTCGGGCAGCATCGGCACCACCCGGTTGGGGAAGTACACCGAGTTGCCGCGCTTGTGCGCCTCGTTGTCCAGCGCCGTGCCCGGATGCACGTAGTGGCTGACGTCGGCGATCGCCACGATCAGGCGCCAGCCGCCGCGCTGGCGGCTTTCCACATAGACGGCGTCGTCGAAATCCTTGGCGCTCTCGTCGTCGATGGTGACCAGCGGCAGGTCGCGCAGGTCCACGCGGTGGGCCTTGGCGGGGTGCGGCACCTCGGCGCCGAAGCGCTCGGCTTCCTCGGGCACGCCCTTGGGCCACTGGTGGGGGATCTCGAAGCGGCGCAGCGCCACCTCCACTTCCATGCCGGCCTGGTCCGGGGTGGCGATCACCTCGAGCAGGCGCACCAGCACGTGCTGGTCGCGGGACGGATACTGGGTGATCTCGGCGCGCACATGGTCGCCGTGCTCGGGCTTGATGCCGTTGAGGTCCTCGACCAGCACTTCCTTGGTGATGCGGCGGTTTTCCGGCTCGATGAAGCTGACCCCGGCTTCGCGGTGATAACGGCCGACGATCTCGGTGACGGCGCGCTCGGTGATCTCCACGATGCGCGCCTCTTCCTTGCCGAAGCGGTTGACGCCGGCGGTGCTCACCAGCACCCGGTCGCCGTCCATCACTTTTTCCATCTGCCGGGGCGCCAGGAACAGGTCCTTGCGGCCGGGCTCGTCGGCGATCAGGAAGCCGAAGCCGTCGCGGTGGCCCTGCACCCGGCCGGCGATCAGATCCATGCGCGAGGCGATGCCCACCTTGCCGTTACGGTTTTCCACCAGCTGGCCGTCGCGCAGCATCGCCTTGAGGCGGCGCTCCAGGCCCACCTCGCCGTCTTCGTCCACGTCCAGGAGCCCGGCCAGGTCGTGCTTACCGAGCGGCTTTCCCTGGTCGTCGAGGACCTGCAGGATCAACTCGCGGCTGGGAACCGGATTCTCGTACTTCGACGCCTCCCGGTCCGCGTGGGGATCCTTATAGCGTTTCCTGGGTGCCATTCAATAACCTCTAATAAAATACATGTGTATAAGCCCGCCGGATGGCGCCGGCGGGCGCTACCTTAACCCAGCAGGGGACTCACGCACCACGGGGGCCGGCGAAATCAAGCCGGAAGCGGAAGGCCGGGCGGGTAGCCTCGAACGGGCGAAATGCCCAATGTTTTCGGAACTAACCGTTGACATCCCGGCATCATATACTAGAATGCACGCGCTTTCGCGATGAAGGGCCGGAATCGGTCGTTCAACGAAACAAGCCGAGGTGGTGAAATTGGTAGACACGCTAGCTTCAGGTGCTAGTGGGGGCAACCCCGTGGAGGTTCAAGTCCTCTCCTCGGCACCAATTCAGAAAAGGGCTCCCCATGGGAGCCCTTTTTGTGTCCGCCATCCATGGCGGCCACCCTTCGGGCCGTCACTGACAGTGACGTCAAAAATCGCTCCCGGCGATTTTTTGTTTCCGCCATCAAGAGTCAATCCTATGCGCCTGTTACTGACTTCCCTGATTCTGGCTCTGGGTTTGAGTGCCGCCACTCCGGTGGTCGCCCAGGAACAGGCCGACCAGGCCGTGAACCCGGAAGTCCGGAAAGCCGACGCCCAGCTGGAGAAGGCCAAACGCCGTGAACGCCTGCTGCTGCTGTTCCCCGCCGGCGCCCTGGGCCTCACCATCGTTCTGATCGTAATCACCCGCCGCCGCAAGAAATAGTGTGACCGGCGTCTCCGTGAAGACCGCGTTCACATAGCCGCCATTTTACGAACACTGAATTGACATTTTTCTCCGTCAGGAAAGGCCGCCTCCCCAATCCCATTCTGAATAAGACGGAGAAACCCATGTATCTGCGGAACGACGCCCGTTTTAAATTGAGCGCGCTGGCCATCGCCACCTCGCTCGCCCTGGCCGCCTGCGGCGGTGATAGCGACAGCAATAACGGTGGCGGTGACACCGGCGGCATCCAGATGGAACGCCTGACCCGCGTCGCCACCCTGCCCCTGGGTTCCGAGGCCACCGGCCTGTTCCTGAAACAGGACGGCGAGGTGTTCACCAACATCCAGCACCCCTCCGACGCCAACGTGACGCCCGACGCCGAAGGGCACGTCTACCGCCATGCCACCGTGGGCCTGATCGAAAACACCGACATCAACAAGCCGTTCGAGGGCGTCTCGGTACCGGAAACCGACGAAGAAAAGCAGATCATGCGGGTGGCCACCGGCCGCTATAACGTGCTCGGCCAGCAGGGCGACGCCTGGGCCGGCGCCCCGCAGCCCGGCCTGGGCGGCATTGCCGTGCAGGACGGCACCGCCCTGATCAAGGTCTCCAACGACCCGGACTTCAACGGCTGGGTGGAAGTCAGCGAAGACGAAGGCTACCTGTTCACCAACTGGGAAGACCGTCCCGGCGGCATGAGCCGCCTGCACCTGATCCGCACCGACGAAGGCCGCTGGGTGGTCCAGGACAACGACGCTTCCATGGTCGATTTCTCCGCCGTGAAGGGCACCTGGGTGAACTGCTTCGGCACCGTGTCCCCGTGGAACACGCCGCTCACCTCCGAAGAGCTGTACTTTGACAATACCGTGAACTGGAACGCACCCGGCCAGGGCAGCGTTCAGGATCTGGCCGACTACCTGGCCGGCGAGATCAACACCGATTACACGGTGACCTACCCCAACCCCTACGACTACGGCTACATCGTCGAGATTACCGACCCCACCGGCACGCCGACCCCGGTGAAGCACTTCACCCTGGGCCGCTACTCCCATGAAAACGCGGTGGTGATGCCGGACCAGAAAACCGTCTATATGAGCGACGACGGCGGCGGCGTGATCCTGTTCAAGTTCGTGGCCGACACCGCCGGTGATCTGAGCAGCGGCACCCTGTACGCCGCCGCGGTGACCCAGGACACCCTGCCCATGGACGCCGCCGAAGCCGGCTTCGACATCGACTGGGTGGAACTGGCCAGCGCCAGCAACGCGGACATCGAGAGCTGGGTGGACGAGTACGACGACGTCACCACCGCCGACTACGTGGACGGCGCCAACAGCTACATCTCCGACCAGCAGATCAACGACTGGGCGGAAGCCAAGCTGAACCAGGACCTGGACGAGAGCGGCAGCGTCGCCGCCAGCCCGTTCGCCGACGACCGTCCGGCGTTCCTGGAATCGCGCGAGGCGGCGGTGAAGCTGGGCGCCACCGGCGAGTTCAACAAGATGGAAGGCATCAACGTGAACCAGAAGCGCGCCCAGGCCAGCGTCGAAGGCGACGGTGAACAGGCGCACGTCTATGTGGTGATGTCCGACATCGCCGGCAACATGCTGGACAGCGAAGGCGCGATCCAGCTGACCAACCAGGACGCCCGCTGCGGCGGCGCCTTCCGCATGCCCCTGGAAGCGGACTACAACGTGTCACGCCTGGAGATGGTGGAGCTCGGCGGTCCCTACGACCCCACCGACGCCGCCAACACCTGCAGCGTGGACGGCCTGTCCGGCCCGGACAACGTGGAAGTGATGGACGACGGTCGCCTGCTGATCGGCGAAGACACCGGCAACCACGAGAACAACATGGTGTGGCTGCTGGACCCGAAAGCCTGATTGATCCGGTTTTCCGGTCCCGGGGAGGAGCGCATCGCGCCCTCCCCTTTTTCTGTTTTTATGTTCAGGGTTCGCGCTCATGAAAATGATCATCACAATGCTGCTTGCCACATTGGTTCTGGCGGGCTGCGACCCGGCGGAGAGCCAACCGGCGGACACCGGCGCGGGCAAATCCGGCCCGGCCGCCGCCGACAACACGGCGCTGCGGCGCCAGCTGCCGCCGGACCTCGACAGCATCTATAACCAGGAAGCACCGATTCCGCCGCAGTGCTATACCCGCACCGAGGGCGACTTCAACCCCTGCTACACCTGCCATCAGACCTACGAGGACCGGGCCCGCCCGAACACCATGTGGGACGGCTATCTGCAGGGCGCTTATGACTTCTCCGAGCTGGGGGAAACCAACCACTGGCTCAACCTGTTCGTGGACCGCCGCGAGCAGGTGGCGAAGATGTCCGACCAGGCCATCATCGACTACATCAACCAGGACAATTACACCCCGGCGATGACCGACCTGGCCGAAGACAGCGACTGGCAGGGCCCGGTGCCCTACATCGAAGGCCTGCAGCAGGGCGCCGCGGCGTTTGACGAGCAAGGCTTCGCCAAGGACGGCAGCCACTGGGTGGCGTTCAACTACAAGCCGCTGCCGAGCACCTTCTGGCCCACCAACGGCAGCACCGACGACGTCATGGTGCGGCTGCCGGAGCCGTTCCGCACCAGCACCTGCGCCGATCACGACGCGGCGTCCCGGGACGTCTACCTGGCCAACCTGTCGCTGATGGAGATGGCGATCAAGGAGCTGGACCGCATCAGCACGCCGCCCATCGACGAGCAGGCGGTGTGCGCCGACCTGGACGGCGACGGCACCCTCGGCACCGCCCGCACCCTGCTGAAGCGCGACCACTACCTGGGCGGCGCCGCCAAGGTGCCGGTCACCGACATGCTCTACCCGGAAGGCATCGAGTTCCTGCACACGGTGCGCTACGTGGGCGTGGACGCGCACGGCGGCATCGGCCTGCCGCCGCGCATGAAGGAAGTGCGCTATATGAACAAGATCCGCTTCTATAACAGCGCCCACCTGAAATCCCTGTACGGCAACGAGCACCAGGAAAAAGCCGAAGGCAACCTGCCCTACTACACCGACCACGGCGACCGGGGCATGGACAACGGCTTCGGCTGGATGGTGCTGGGCTTCATCGAGAAGGAAGACGGCAGCCTGCGCCCGCAGAGCAACCAGGAGCAGCGCTTCTGCATGGGCTGCCACACCACCGTGGGCACCACCATCGACCAGACCTTCGCCTTCCCGCGCAAGGTCACCGGCGCCGAAGGCTGGGGCTACATCGACATCAAGGGCATGCGCGACGCCCCGGCGATCAACCAGGACGAGGGCGAAATCGCCCAGTACCTGCGGCTGGTGGGCGGCGGCAATGAGTTCCGCGAAAACGACGAGATGCAGGCGCGCTGGTTCAACGAGGACGGCAGCCTCAAGCGCGACAAGGTGGCCGGCGCCGACGTCTACGAGCTGATCACGCCCAGCCGCGAACGGGCCCTGGCGCTGAACAAGGCCTACAAGCTGATCGTCGAAGAGCAGAGCTATCTGTACGGCCGCGACGCCACGCTGAAGCCGGCGGAGAACGTCTACCGGCACATCAATCCGGACGAAGTGACGCCACTGAAACCGGAGAAGCGTATCGACGGCTATGACATCCGCCTGGACTGGTCGGCGGCCGGCGCCACGGAGTGACGGCCGGCCGCGACGGCGCTACCCGAAAGGGTGGCGCTGGACGATGGTCTCGGCCCGGTCCGGGCCGGTGGAGATGATATCGATGGGCGCGCCGGTGACTTCCTCGATGCGCTTGAGGTAGGCACGGGCGTTGTCGGGCAGGTCTTCCAGCTTCTTAACGCCGATGGTGGACTCAGACCAGCCGGGCACCGACTCGTACACCGGGGTCACCTCGGAATAGCTGTCCGCGTCCCAGGCGCACTCCAGGGCCTTGCCGTCCGGGCCCTGGTAGCCCACGCAGATGTTCACTTCCTCGAGGCCGTCGAGCACGTCCAGCTTGGTCAGGCACAGGCCGCTGATCGAGTTGATCTGGATGGCGCGCTTGAGCGCCACCGCGTCGAACCAGCCGCAACGGCGGGCACGGCCGGTGGTGGAGCCGAACTCGTGGCCCTTTTCCGCCAGGTAACGGCCGGTCTCGTCGAACAGCTCGGTGGGAAACGGCCCGCTGCCCACCCGGGTGGTGTAAGCCTTGGTGATGCCCAGCACGTAATCCAGATACAGCGGCCCGAAACCGGTGCCGGTGGCGGTGCCGCCGGCGGTGGTGTTGGAGCTGGTCACGTAGGGGTAGGTGCCGTGGTCGATGTCCAGCAGCGTGCCCTGGGCGCCCTCGAACATGATGTTCTCATCGCGCTCGCGGGCGCCGTGCAGGGTGGCGGTGACGTCGCACACCATGGCGCGGATGTCCTCGGCCTGGGCCAGGGTGTCGTCCAGGGTTTTCTGGAAGTCCACCGGCTCGGCGTTGTAGAAGCTGCGCAGGATGAAGTTGTGGTAGTCCATCACTTCACCCAGCTTGGCGGCGAAGCGCTCGCGGTGGAACACATCACCCAGGCGCACGCCCCGGCGCGCCACCTTGTCTTCGTAGGCCGGGCCGATGCCGCGTCCGGTGGTGCCGATTTTCTGGGCGCCGCGGGCCACTTCCCGGGCCTGGTCCAGCGCCGCGTGCACCGGCAGGATCAGCGGGCAGGCGGAGGACAGCCGCAGGCGCTCGCGCACCGGCACGCCCTTGTCTTCCAGGCCGCGGATTTCCTTGAGCAGGGCTTCCAGCGACAGCACCACGCCGTTGCCGATCAGGCACTGCACGTTATCGCGCAGGATGCCGGAGGGGATCAGGTGGAGGACGGTCTTCTCGCCGTCGATCACCAGGGTATGGCCGGCGTTATGGCCGCCCTGGAAACGGGCCACGTAGGCGGCCTGATCGGTGAGCAGATCGACGATCTTGCCCTTGCCTTCATCACCCCATTGGGTACCGAGAATTACGACGTTCTTGCCCATGGCTGTTCGCTTTGGCCTGTCAGGAGGAAATGGATTGCAGGGTCCAGCCGTCGCCGGCGGACACCAGCTCACGGTCGCACCCCAATTCAGCGGGGTCGTTATCGGCGCCGGCCAGGGCCAGCACCACGCGCTCGCCCCGGGCGCGCAGCTCCGCCACGCGGGCGGCGAAGCCGGCGTCCGCCAGTTCGCCGCGGGCGAGCACGGCGCCGGCGCGCGGCACCGGCGCCAGCGAGGCGAGTTTTTTCAGGTCGGCACTGAAGCCGGTGGCCGGACGCGCCCGGCCGAACACTTCACCGATGTGATCGTAGCGGCCGCCCTTGGCCAGCGGCTCGCTGTCGCCGGGCAGGTAGGCGGCGAACACACAGCCGGTGTGGTAGTGGTAGCCGCGCAGCTCGCCCAGGTCCAGGTGCACGTCCAGGCCGCGCTCGGCGAGCACCGACACCAGACGTTCAAGATCAGCTAGCGCTTTGGTGGCGTCCGGAAAGTCGGCCAGCAGGCCGCGGGCCTGGGCGAACACGCCGGTGTCGCCGTCCAGGAACGGCAGCGCCGCCAGCGCCCGCGCGGCGGCCTCCGGCAGGGCCTGGCCGTCCAGGAAGCGGGTCAGTTCGGTGCGCGCCTTGCGCAGATAGATGTCTTCCAGCCTCGCCTGGGCGGCGGCGTCGAGATCGCAGGCGTCCACCAGGGCGCGGAAAATGCCCACGTGCCCCAGGTCCAGCACCACTTTGTCGTTGGCGCCGGCCAGGGCCAGGGTCTCGCCCATCAGCAGGATCACTTCCAGGTCGCTGTCGCCGCCGGCGTGGCCGAACAGCTCGACGCCGAGCTGGTAGGGCAGCCGGGTACCGCCCACCTGGGTGGGCCGGGCGCGCAGCGCCGTGGAGCAGTAACACAAACGGGTGGGGGCGTTGCGGCGCAGGCTGTGGGCGTCGATGCGCGCCACCTGCGGGGTCATGTCCGCGCGCACGCCCATCAGGCGCCCGCTGAGCTGGTCGGTGATCTTGAAGGTGTCCCGCTCCAGGTCACGGCCGGCGCCGTTGAGCAGGGACTCCAGGAATTCGATCAGCGGCGGGTACACCAGCTCGTAGCCCCAGGACTGGTACAGGTCCAGAGCCCGGCGGCGCAGTTGTTCGATGGCCCGGGCGCGTTCGGGAAGCACTTCCTCGACGCCGTCGGGCAACAACCACTGTTCTTCCTGATTCATCTTACGATCCCGAGGGTATTCAATCGACACAGGGGTCCAACGGAGGGCCGGCAGAGGTGGCGGCCACAAAAAAACCGGGCCTCGTGACCCGGTTGATGGATTCTAACACGTCCCCCGAGGGGCAGATACCCGCCGCCCGGCGGCGGGCACCCGGTGTTCAGCGTCCGCGGTTCTGCTTCATGTACTGGAAGAACTCGCTGTCCGGGGAGAGGATCAGCACGTCTTCCTTGGAGTCGAAGCTTTCCCGGTACGCCTGCAGGCTGCGGTAGAAGCGGAAGAACTCCTCGTCCTTGCCATAGGCGTTGGCGTAGATGGAGGTGGCGCGGGCGTCACCGGCACCGCGCAGGCGCTGCGCTTCCTCGTAGGCCTGGGCCACGATCTGCGTCTGCTGACGGTCGGCGGCGGCGCGGATGCGCTCGGCGTCCTCGCGGCCCCGCGCCCGGTGCTCGGCGGCGTCACGGGCACGTTCGGCGCGCATCCGGTCGAAGACCCGGCCACGCACCTGATCCGGCCAGTCCACCTGCTTGACGCGCACGTCGACCACTTCGATGCCCAGATCCTCCAGGGTGGCGGCGTTCACTTCCTGGGCCACGGAGTTCATCAGCTTCTCGCGCTGATCGGTCTCGTCGCCCAGTGACGACGCCGCCGTGTCGCCGGGCTCTCCGCCGTCGTCGGCGGCTTGGGCCTCGGCGTCCGCCTCCACTTCGGAGGTGGTTTTCGCCTCGCCGTCGCCGCCGCTAAGGAGGTCCTCGGTGCTTACCGCGGTGGGGTCCAGGGCCTCATCGGGCAGCGCCCCGCCCTGGCCGGCCACCACTTCCTGCACGGTGCGCTCGGCGAACTGGTTCCGCAGCGCCTCGTTAACGCGCGGGTCGAGCAGCTCCCGGGCGCGGCGCTCCATGGCCAGACCGTCGTTGACGCCGGCGCCGACACTGACGATGTAGCGCTGCACGTCGGCGATGCGCCAGGTCACGAAGGCGTCCACGTTGAGCAGTTTCTTTTCCGCGGTCAAAAACGATTGGGTGGGCACGTCGTGGGTGAGCAGACGGCCGTCCACCCGCACCACGTCGTCGATCAGCGGCACCTTCGGGTAAATGCCCGGTTCGATGTCCGCTTTCTCCACCCGTGCGAATCGCTTCAGCACGGCCTTTTCGGTTTCGTTGACGATGTAAAAAGAGTCCAGAGCCAGCAGCAACAGCACGCCCACTGCCACCAGCATCAGCCAGCTACGTGTGCCCATCAGCGAATCTCCGTGCGGTTGCTTTGGTACAGACTGCGCGAGCCGGAACGGCCACTGCCGCCGTCATCGGCGCCGGCGCTCGAGGTGGTCGACGAAGAGGAGCCGGAACCGCTGCCGCGGTTGGCGGCACCGCTGTCGCCGGACACCGGCTGCTTGCCCTTGAACATCTGGTCCAGAGGCAAGTACATCAGGCTGTCACTGCCCTGCGCGTCCAGCAATACCTTGCTGGAGTTGCTGAACACCTCGGTGAGGCTGTCCAGGTAGAGACGCTGACGGGTCACTTCCGGTGCCTTGCGGTATTCCGCTACCAGGTCGGTGAAGCGGGCGGCGTCACCCTCGGCCTCGGCCACCACGCGGACCTTGTAGGCTTCCGCTTCCTCGGTAATGCGCGCGGCCTGGCCGCGGGCTTCCGGAATCACCGAGTTGTAGTAGGCCTCGGCTTCTTTCTTGAAGCGGTCTTCGTCTTCCTTGGCCTTGGCCACGTCGTCGAAGGCGTCACGCACCGCTTCCGGCGCGGCGGTCTTGTCCAGCACCACCTGGTTGATCACCAGGCCGGTGTTGTAGCGGTCCAGATACTCCTGCAGCCGCTCGCGCACCAGCAGACGAATGTCCTCGCGGCGGTCGCGCAGCACGTCGTCCATGGTCGAGCTGCCCACCACGTGGCGCAGCGCCGAGCTGGTGGCGTGCTGAAGAATGGTCTCCGGCGCGCCCACGCGCAGCAGGAACGCCTGGGGGTCGAGTACCTTGTACTGGACTTCCAGGGTCACCGCGACGATGTTGGTGTCCTCGGTGAGCATTTCCTCACTGATTTCGTAGCTGCGGTTCTGGCCCACATCCACTTCCATGCTCTGTTCGATGATCGGCGCGCGCCAGTTCAGGCCCGGGTCCACCATGCGGTTGAATTCACCGAAGCGAAGCACCACGCCGCGCTCACGCTGGTCCACCAGGTAAAAACCCATCAGCACATAACCGACCACCAGCACCACCAGGGCCACCGCCAGCAGGCCGCCGGGGAAGCCGCCGGACGACTTGTTGCCGCCGCCACCGCCGCCGCCTTTGCCGCCGAACAGGTTGTTGATGCGGTCCTTAAGGTTTTTCAGCGCTTCATCAAGATCGGGCGGTCGCTGATCGCCACCGCCGCCGCCCCCGCCCCAGGGGTCCCTGGGTTTGTTTCCGCCGGGTTCATTCCAGGCCATTGAATTCTCCGTTATCCCGCTCT
>Ga0208813_1000228_pt1 | contig 49202 bp, 48 predicted proteins | sample MalvireepMed_904_FD_184250 | JGI IMG/M metagenome (GOLD analysis project Ga0208813, IMG submission 184250) | Marine viral communities from the Global Malaspina Expedition - Malaspina viral metaG DeepMed_904 (SPAdes) (version 2) | ecosystem: Environmental > Aquatic > Marine > Oceanic | place... | reverse complement strand
TCGGAATTGGTGCCCGGGGCCGGACTTGAACCGGCACGAAGTTACCTTCGAGGGATTTTAAATCCCTTGTGTCTACCAATTCCACCACCCGGGCACTACATAGAAGTGTTCTCGAATAATGGAGGCGGGTCCCGGAGTCGAACCGAGATCCACGGATTTGCAATCCGCTGCATAGCCATTCTGCCAACCCGCCGATGTTTGGAGCGGGAAACGAGATTCGAACTCGCGACCCCAACCTTGGCAAGGTTGTGCTCTACCAGCTGAGCTATTCCCGCACCGTCATCTGCCGTGGCATTCTACTGTCTATTCGGTTTCAGTCAACGACTTTTTGCTATTTTTGTGACTGTTTGGCTAAATTTACGACAAAGCAGTTAATTCTTAGTCAATTCACTGCCGGCTGAGCGTAAATATTCCCACATTGACCACACCGTTAACACAAACGAAACGATGAATAAGAACAGCGCAAGCCAAAAGATATAAATATTCGCGTTCCAAAGCAACCCGATCAACGCCACCATTTGCGCAATTGTTTTTAATTTACCCAAATTGGATACGGCCACTTTGCCGCGACTGCCCCGTTGTGCCATCCACTCGCGCAATGCACTAACAATTAATTCGCGACAAATCATCGTCAGCGCCGGGATGGTAATATACCAGGCATTAAAATCTTCCACGACAACGACTAGCGCGGCAACCACCATGGCTTTATCGGCAACCGGGTCTAAAAACTCGCCAAACTCGGTATATTGATTAAATTGGCGTGCTACAAAACCATCCAGTGCATCGGTTACCGCAGCCAGCAAAAAAATAAACGCTGACCAGAAGCGGGCTTCTTCAAACGGTAAATAAAAGATGATCAAGAAGACCGGGATCAGGACAATTCTAAAACTGGTTAAAATGTTCGGGATATTCCACTTCATTATCCGCCATTTCCTTTTAGGCTGTATCACTCATCTCTAAATGAATAATAGATCTTTTCTGCTAACGCCCGACTGATTCCCGGTACATTGGCGATTTGTTCAATACTAGCGTTTTTCACCTCGTGTAATCCACCCAGATTTTGCAAAATCTTTTGCCGACGCTTAGCGCCGATGCCTTCGATCTGCTCCAGGCTTGAAGTGCGCTTAACTTTACCACGCTTTTGGCGGTGGCCGGTAATGGCAAAACGATGTGACTCATCGCGTATATGCTGAATTAAGTGCAACGCACTTGCGTCCTTACTCAGCGGTATGGTCTCGTGGCTGCCGGCCATAATCAGCGTTTCTAAACCCGGCTTGCGCGACTCTCCTTTGGCCACACCGATTAGCATGGGGGCATCTTTACCCCAGTCCGCAAAATATTTTTCTGCCTGTGCCAGCTGCCCTTTCCCCCCGTCGATAAACAGGATGTCCGGAATATTCCCGGCGTCTTTAGCATTATCGTAGCGCTTGGCCAACGCTTTAGACATGGCCGCATAATCGTCGCCTGGGGTAATACCGTCGATATTATAGCGCCGGTAATCGGATTTCTTGGGGCCATTCTGGTCGAATACCACACAGGATGCGACAGTCTGCTGACCCATGGTATGGCTGATATCGAAACACTCCATACGTTGAATCGGTATACCCAGCTCCAGCACTTGCTGCAATGCGTGGGTACGGCGGTTCATGGTGCTTTGTTGGTTTAACTTGCTTTCCAACGCATTTACGGCATTTTTGTGTGCTAGCTGTTGGTATTGTTTACGTTCGCCGCGTACGTTTTGCAATAAACGTACTTTTTTATTCAGCGCTTGTCCCATAACCTCAGCCAGTACTTCGTCACGCTCAACTGCGGTCGGCAGGACGATTTCGGCCGGCGCTTTGCGACCCGCTGTATCAGATAGATAAAATTGCAGTAAGAACGCACGCAGTACTTCTTCATCTGAGGTATCTGCCGGCACTTTCGGGAAGTAGCTGCGACTGCCCTGTAAGTGGTTATCACGAATAAACAGCATTTGAACCGTGACCATGCCGTTGCCCCGCGTCAGGCCGATAACATCGAGCTCTTGCTGAGAGCCAGTGACTGAGTTGCGTTCCTGGGTACGTCGCAACATCGCAATCTGATCTCGATAACGCGCTGCCCTTTCAAAATCCAGCGCCTCGCTCGCCTGCTCCATTTTGCTCACCAGCTCGTCAATTACCTGCTGATTTTTGCCCTGTAGAAAGCGTTTAGCAAAGCGTACTTGCTCGTCATATTCTTCATCGGTGCACACATTCACACAGGGCGCCAGGCAACGTTGCAACTGATATTGCAAACATGGCCTGCTGCGCGCTCTATAGTATGAGTCCTCACACTGACGCACCGGAAAAATCTTTTGCATCAGGCGCAGACTCTCGCGTACCGCTGCGCCATTGGGGAATGGTCCGAAATACTCACCTTTAGTGCGGCGCGCGCCGCGGTGAAAGCCCAGCCGCGGATGCTGATGATCGGTCATGATAATATAAGGGTACGACTTATCATCGCGTAACAGCACGTTATAACGCGGGCGATATTTTTTAATGAAGGTGTTTTCGAGGATTAGCGCTTCGGCTTCGGTGTTAGTTACCGTGACGTCCATATCGCAAATTTGCTTCACCAGAACTTGCGTTTTGACGCGATCAACTTTGTCACGGAAGTAACTAGAAACGCGCTTTTTTAGATCTTTGGCTTTGCCTACATAAATAACGTCACCTGCCTCATCATACATGCGATAAACGCCTGGCTGATGAGTCAGGTGACGAAGGAAGTTTTCAGCGTCAAATGCGTGCGTCATAATCCCTTTGTTGCTTGACCTCGACAAGGCCATTACTAATGGCAAGATGGGTCAATTGTACATCACCTTGCACGCCGAGTTTAGAGAAGATTCGGTAGCGGAAGGTATTAATGGTTTTACTGCTGATATTAAGGTGATCAGCAATCTCCGACACTTTAACGCCACGACTGATCATCTGCGCGACTTGTAATTCCCGTTCACTGAGCTTATCAACCATGGGCGTCGAGCGATCCAAGTGCGGATTTTTCGCCAGATAACAGGCAACCGGAGCAGCAACATAAACACCGCCATGTTTTATCGCTAATACGGCTTCTTTTAGTTCCTGGCCGGTGCTTGATTCCAGCAAATAGCCATCCACATGCGGAACGCTACACTGAAAATCCAGTACATCCTGGTAAGTTTTGCCCCACACAATTAAACGAAGCTCCTTAAAACGGCGCACTAACCGCCGCCAAACCTCTACCGTCGAATCCTTACCGAGTTGACTGCACAGCACAACGATGGCGTCATCATGTTTGTGACATGCAGTACGTAGTTGCATCATGGAGGTAACAGTTTCGATGCTATGGCTAAGGCCATCTTCAAGAATAGAGGCCATTCCAGCACTGGTGAATGGGTTAGATATTGCTAAAATAATATGATGCACAGTGGCTATCCTTTTACAGTAATTAAACAAAACGTCCGTGTAAATCGATGCCTGCGACCACAGTAATCATATTACGTCTTTCTACCCTGCGACATCAGCATTAAACTTTGTTAATAATCGCCATTATCGCAACCGTTTTATCGCTGTTTAGTTATGATGGGTTCATTTTTGCCTGGCGGCAGGTTCATATTGAACCCATCACGCGAACACAGTAAAGGACTGGCGACTAATTGCCAGTAATTCGCCTTGCTCAGACCATAACCCTGCCCGACTATGACCATAGCCATCAGCGGCATGTTCGATAAATGCCTCGTACTGAAACCAGTCGTGGGTATTGAATGGGCTCAAGTCGCGGTCAGGAAACTCGATGGTCCAGGTAAGTGATGACGCCGGTGCGGGTTTATCGAGGTGAGGCAATACCGCCGGGGGCCAGGCATCAACTAGAGAAATAATAGCGGCGGTTGTTAGTTGCTGCTGTTCGTGCCGAAACCGTACCCAGCCACCAAAGGTTCTGCCCGGCTGTCCACTAAACGGCATACCACCGGAGGTTATGCGGTAGTCATAGTTCTTGGCGAATTCAGGCACAATCTCCGCATCGGGAAGTCCCGGCCCGTCGTTGACCGTTTTTAGATCCGGCGCCGTTTCGCCACTAACATTAACCATCGACGACCGTGCTTTACCCATACTGGCAAGTCCGGCGAGCATGACCTGATCATTCTGCAGCAGTTCCACCGCAACCTGCAGCACCGAAGACCCCTGCCGTAGTACCCGGTAACTCAGTGTTGCTGCCCCCGGAGCGGCGGGTGCCACAAACGAGATTGCAAAGCTGCGTAGGTGGTAATCCGCCGGAAGTTGCTGCAATAAAAACTGGGCAGCTAACGCCGCGCTAAAGCCACCAAAAAATGCACGACCTTGTGCCCAGCCTTCAGGCAACTCGATGGTCTGATTGTTTTTGTTGTCTTCGATTAACGCTAAAGTTTGATGAAGCTGCATGGACTTTCCCTATTAAACACCTGTTTGAATTAGGCATTAAGAATACCAATAATCACCATAATGACAAAGGATGTTGTCAGCAATATAGCACACACCACAGCGTTTCGGTCGGAGGGGACAGGCTTCACGGGTGGGATTGACTCGTGCTATCCGTGGGGTTCTCATCGAGCCGCCCTTTCCTCAAACGCAAAAAGAAAAGCCCTACTCGATGAGTAGGGCTTTTCTTTTTAAATTTGGCGGAGAGGGAGGGATTCGAACCCCCGGTAGGGATGAACCTACGCCTGATTTCAAGTCAGGTGCATTAAACCGAGCTCTGCCACCTCTCCAAATTTTGGTCTGTGGGGCTGTTGCCTCAAGACGAAGCGAATATTAAAGGGCTGAGATTCTCTTGTAAAGTAAAAATTGAAACAAAATTGCAGTTTTTGGTTCGTTTGGTGACTAATTAGTCAAACCGATCGATATTCCATCAATCTACGTATTGAACGCTACGAAAAGGCATTGATTTGGCTACCCAACGCCCCCATTTATACGGTAGTATCGAACACAGTAAATTCATGCACTGGTATAGAAACTTTTTAACGTATAAAAAGTCTTATAAATAGTCGTTAACCACGGAGACAACTATGAACGATCGCAGTCAGATGTATGTCGGTCAAGAAGCATCGACACTGGCCGTCAACAAGGTACTACGTAACACTTATTCGCTGTTGGCGATGACACTGGCATTCAGTGCCGTCACCGCAACCATCAGCACCATGATGAACTTGCCATACCCTGGCTTCTTCATCACCATAATTGCTTACTTTGGCCTGCTGTTTGGTATTCACAAAACCAAAGACAGCGGTATGGGCATTGTATTAACCTTCGCGCTGACCGGATTTTTAGGTTACACCTTAGGGCCATTGCTTAATATGGCGTTGTCCATGCCAGGTGGTGGCGAGATGGTTGCTACAGCGCTTGGTGGCACCGCATTAACGTTCTTTGCAACGTCAGCTTATGTGTTGACCACTAAAAAGGATATGTCGAAGTTAGGCGGCGTAATTACCGCCGGCATCATCATGGTATTTGTTGCTATGATTGCTAATTTCTTCTTCCAGTTACCTGCGCTGCAGCTTGCATTGTCAGCCTTGATGATTCCATTGATGGCAATGTTAATCATGTGGCAAACCAGTGACATCATTCACGGTGGCGAGCGCAACTACATCATGGCAACCGTCACATTGTATGTTTCGCTTTATAACTTGTTTGTAAACTTGCTAACATTGTTAATGGCGTTTGGTGGCGGCGACGAATAGAACCGCTGCACAGTAAATTGTAATCAAACGCCCCGCACTGCGGGGCGTTTTTGTTTGAGCCAGTTAGTAGGACATGCCGGTGCAACTTTGTTTAATCCTTCAAAAGAGTATTAGTGAGCATCTTTACAGCGAGCGTGCCCTGCGTTTTGCACAGCAGGCCGTTGCCGCAGGCCATCAGATTAACTGCGTGTTTTCTTACCGCTCTGCCGTTAACCATGCCAAAACTGAGTTGTCTGGCTCAGCACAAGCCCTGCAACAAAAATGGCAGAGTTGGTCTACGCAACAGCAAGTGCCATTGATCGTCTGTCATACTGTAGCTGAACGTATGGGTTTAAGTGATTTTGCCCCAGGCTACCAGGACGCTGGATTAACGGCGCTGGTGCAAGCGATGGCTAGCGCAGACCGAACCTTACAGTTTTAAGAGCAACAGACCATGACGCGAAGAACGGCCATTTTACAAACATCCGCTAACGCTAATACCGCCACCGAAGCACTGGATATGGCGCTGGCACTGGCTAGTATGGATCAGCCAGTACAGCTAGTTTTATCGGGCGATGCCGTTAAGGTTCTGCAGCAAAATCCATCTAAACGCTATGCCATGCTGGAGTTACTCGATGCTGAGCCGATTGGGCTGGTTAGCGATAACGACCTCAACATCGATCCTGGTCTAGATACGCAAATTATCGCAACCGCGAAGCTGCGTGAGCTACTTGATTCATTTGACGAGGTGTTGCAGTTCTCATGACATTACATTGGATTAGAGCCACTTCATTAAGCCAGTGGCTTGAGCAAAACCGTTCATTATTAGACGTTAACGACGCCTTGTTGCTGAGCGATAAAGGGCTCGAGAATTTGCCTCGCAGTGCGCCCCTAAACAACACCTGTTATGCACTGAGTCAAGAAATAACGACAGCCCTGCCCGATTACGTCACGCTAATTGACGATCCGCAATGGCTCGAATTGGTGTTAAACTTTCCCCATCAAATCACCTGGTAGAATCATCACATGCTGGAATTTAACGGTCACCAATACCAAACCGATAAACACGAGTATTTAGCCAATATTGAGGATTGGAATGAAGACCTGGCCTTGCATATAGCACAATTGGAAAACATTGAGATGAGTGACGCGCATTGGGAAGTCGTCTACTTTGTGCAGAATTTTTACAAAGAATTTGATACCAGTCCGGCTATGCGCGTGCTGGTTAAAGCCATGAAAAAGCAGTTAGGCGAAGAAAAGGCAAACAGCCGCTATTTGTACAAGCTGTTCCCCAAAGGACCAGCCAAGCAGGCAACCCGGATAGCCGGGCTGCCCAAGCCGGCAAAATGTATTTAAGCCATTAAGGGGTTAACGTTTCGATCCCACCCATATAAGGTTTAAGCGCTTCGGGGATTACCACTGAGCCATCGGCTTGCTGGTAGTTCTCCAGCACCGCTACCAGTGCTCGACCTACGGCCAGGCCTGAGCCATTCAGGGTGTGCAAAAGTTCGGGTTTCTTCTGCCCTTTTCGGCGAAAACGTGCCTGCATCCGGCGCGCCTGAAAATCCCACATGTTTGAACACGAACTGATTTCACGGTAGGTATTCTGTGCCGGCAACCATACTTCTAAGTCATAGGTTTTGGTTGCGCCAAAGCCCATATCGCCGGTACACAGCAGCATTTTACGGTATGGCAGCTCGAGTTTTTGTAGCACAGTTTCGGCGTGGTTAGTCAGTTGTTCTAACGCATCCATTGAGTCTTCGGGCTTAACCATCCACACCAGTTCAACTTTGTCGAATTGATGCTGACGGATCAAACCACGGGTATCCCGACCGTGAGAGCCTGCTTCGCTGCGGAAGCAAGGCGTATGCGCGGCAAACTTAAACGGCAGCGCATCTTCGTCAACGATTTCATCGCGCACCATATTGGTCAGCGGCACCTCGGCAGTTGGGATCAGCGACATCGGGATTTGGTCTTGTGACTCACCTTCGATGTGAAACAAGTCTTTGCCGAATTTAGGCAACTGCCCGGTACCGTAAAGTGAATCGTGGTTAACCATGTAAGGCACATAGGTTTCGGCGTAACCGTGTTGTTCGGTATGCAGATCCAACATGAATTGCGTCAACGCACGGTGCAGACGTGCCATGCCACCACGCATAACCACAAAGCGCGCACCAGTTAACTTAGCGGCGGTTTCAAAATCCAGCCCTTTGCCAAGTTTTTCCGCCACATCCACGTGATCAGCCGGTTCAAAATCAAACGAGCGTGGCTCACCCCAGCGGCTGACTTCTTCGTTCTGGGCTTCGTCCTCGCCTAAGGGCACACCCGCTGCAGGCAGATTCGGTACACCCATGATGATATCCTGCAACTGCAGTTGCACACTTTTCAGTTCTTCTTTGGCCGAATCTAACTGATCACCTAAATCACTCACTGCGTCTAATAGCGGCTGAATATCTTCACCGGCAGCCTTTGCTTTGCCAATGGCTTTGGAGCGACTATTACGCTCCGCCTGCAACTGCTCTGTGCGTATTTGAATTTCTTTACGCTGCTGCTCAAGCTGCTGCAGCGTCGCTACATCCAGTTTAAAACCGCGGCTTTTGAGTTGTTCTGCGGTTTGTTCCAATTCTTCGCGGAAATGTTTCGCGTCTAGCATGAGTGTCCTACTTAACAGAAAGATTCAACAAGTGATTCATTAAAACGATAGCCAGTGCGACGGCGGCAATACATAAAATCATATTGAGGCCGGCATGAAGCAGCCCTTTACCCAGCTCGCCCTGCTGTAATAATGCCACCACCTCCACCGAAAAGGTCGAAAAGGTGGTAAAGGCGCCTAACACACCAACGGCTAAAAACAGCCGCCAACCTTCGCTAATGGCGGTGTGTTGTGAGTAAGCAAACAGCAAACCCAATAAAAACGAGCCCATTATGTTAACGGTCAGCGTGGCAAAAGGGAACCGCCCGGCGCTGTTAATCAACGCCAAACTTACGCCATAACGGGCCGATGCGCCTAACGCACCACCAGCGGCCACGAGTAACAGCGCATTAATTGTTGCCATCACTACGTCCCCTTGCCCACGGGCTACGCTCGTCAAGCGATTGTAAACGCAGTAGTTTCTCTTTAATTTTTATCTCCAGACCGCGTTCGTTCGGCTGGTAAAAGCGGGTACCTGCAAGCTCGTCCGGTAAATACTGCTCGCCCGCCACATACGCGTTCGGATAATCATGCGCATAGCGATAATCCTCGCCGTAGCCCTGTGCCTTGTGAACTTTAGTGGGCGCATTGCGCAAATGTTCAGGTACCGGTGCATCGCCATGTTCTTTTGCCGTTCGCAGTGCCTGCTTAAAGGCATTATAAACCGCGTTGCTCTTTGCGGCACAGGCACAATAGATGGTCGCCTGGGCAATGGCACGTTCACCTTCCGCAGGACCTACCCGATGGAAGGTGTCCCAGGCATTAAGCGCTAGCTGCATTGCCCGGGGATCCGCATTACCAATATCTTCTGATGCAATAGCCAACAGCCGCCGCGCGATAATTAATGGATCGCCGCCGCCGACTAATAACCGTGCATACCAGTACAATGCACCATCCGGTGACGACCCGCGTACCGATTTATGAAATGCCGATAAAATGTCGTAGTAGTGGTCGCCCTGGTGATCAAACGCGGTGGCTTTTTCACCGATGGCGTCGGTAACCAATTCGACGCTGACCCGGTGTTGATCCATGGGTAAATAATCGGCGACCACTTCCAGGTAATTCAGTAATCGACGCGCATCACCACCGGCCAAATCAAGCAGCCGTGCACGCGCATCTGCCGCTAGTTGGATATCACGTTCGCCCAAACCCTTTTCAGTATCTGCCAGCGCCCGTTCCAACAGCTGCTCCAAATCGTTTGGGGTCAAACTCTGCAACCGGTAAACTCTAGCCCGCGACAGCAACGCATTATTTAATTCAAAGCCAGGGTTTTCGGTGGTTGCGCCAATAAAAACGACGGTACCGTCTTCGATATGGGGTAAAAACGCGTCTTGCTGGCTTTTATTAAAGCGGTGCACTTCGTCCACAAACAGCAGCGTGCGACGCCCCTGTTGCTGGGCGCGCTGCTTAGCTTCGTCGATAGCCAGACGAATGTCCTTTACCCCTGAAGTAACCGCACTTAAACGGCTGACAGAAGCGTTTGCATGCCGCGCTATTAATTCAGCCAGGGTGGTCTTACCGGTACCGGGCGGGCCCCATAAGATCATCGAATGCAAATGCCCTTGTTCAATGGCAGCACGCAGCGGTTTGCCTTGCGCTAACAGGTGTTGCTGACCTACGTACTCATCCAAAGAGCGGGCACGCAAACGCGCAGCCAACGGCTGAAAGTCGGGTTTAAAATCAAGACCCAAACTATCGCTGGTCATCCACGTCAACCCCATCGGGCACGTCAAAGGTAAATAATTGGCGTTCTAACGAAGGGTTAACAGCAACGTCGGTCAGCTCCAGGGTAATGGTATCACCGCCTTGTTGTTGCAATTCGATATCTGTCAGCATGTCATTTGTAAAGCCCAGGTTCAGTTCGCTCTCGGCTGTGTCGCTGACTATGTGATATTCGTTAGGTGCAGACTCAGTTACCTGATACCCCTGCCACTGCTCATCGCTACCTGTTAACAACAACAGCATCGGGCTATTGGCGGTTGCATCCTGTTGCTGATAAATAGTCACCTGCTCAACAAACGGATTGTAGTACCAAACCGTGTCGCCGGAAGCGATCATCAGGGTGTCATCGGGGGGATTAGTCTTCCAGCGCATTTTATTGGGCCGCTGGATAGTCAGCTCACCCGTCAGCTGCTGCAGCACATCGCCATTATCTGCCGTGACTTGCTGGGAAAAATTGGCCTGCAGGCTTTGCATGGATTCCAGTTTTTGCTGCAACTCTTGTTTAGCGTCGGCGGCAACCGCTGGTGCCGCGTTTAATAACGTGGCTGCAAACAGTGTAGAAACAACTTTGAGCATTGCTTTTCCTTATCAATGACAATCTTTTACCGCACTGGCGGGGGTGCCAGTACATCGCGTTGACCGTTGTTGCCGGCTGTACTTACGACACCACTCATTTCCATTTGTTCGACAATACGCGCAGCGCGATTGTAACCAATTCTGAATTTACGCTGTACGCTGGATACAGAAACCCGCTGGGCCTCGGTGACAAAGGCAACCGCCTCGTCATACAAAGGGTCAGACTCAGCATCGTCGTCTTCACTCTGCTCGCCCGGCAATAGACCTTCTTCACCCTGATCACCAGATAAAATCTCATCCAGATAATTCGGACTACCCCGTTTTTTCCAGTCGGCAACCACAGCGTGAACTTCGTGGTCATCAACAAAAGCACCATGTACACGCACCGGCGAGCCGCTACCCGGCGGTAGATAGAGCATATCACCCTGCCCTAACAACTGGTCCGCTCCCGGTTGATCGAGGATAGTGCGTGAGTCCACTTTTGATGAAACCTGAAAGGCAATACGAGTAGGTATGTTGGCTTTTATCAAGCCGGTAATAACATCGACCGACGGCCGTTGTGTTGCCAAAATCAAGTGTATGCCCGCCGCACGAGCTTTTTGTGCGATACGCGCAATCAGTTCTTCAACCTTCTTACCGACGATCATCATCATGTCGGCAAATTCATCAATGACCACCACGATATTCGGCAGTTTTTCTAATTCCGGTGGTAATTCATCCATCGAATCGCCCGGCTTCCAAATCGGATCGCGCAATGGCTTGCCCGCCTCGCGCGCAGCGACAACCTTAGCGTTATAGCCTTTTAAGTTACGAACACCGAGCGCCGACATTAATTTATAGCGACGTTCCATTTCGCCCACACACCAACGCAACGCATTGGCAGCGTCTTTCATGTCGGTGACAACTTCGGTCAACAGATGCGGAATACCCTCGTAAACCGACAGCTCGAGCATCTTCGGATCAATCATGATTAGGCGAACGTCCTCGGGCGTGCTCTTATACAGCAAGCTCAGGATCATGACGTTAACACCTACCGATTTACCGGAGCCGGTAGTACCAGCAACCAATAGATGCGGCATTTTGCCCAGATCAACCACGACCGGAGACCCGGAAATACTTTTACCTAAAATCATCGTCAGTGGCGAATTGCTGCCCTGGAATGCATCACAGTTAATCACTTCGCTAAGCTGCACCACCTCGCGATGCTTGTTCGGTAATTCTAATCCGACGTAAGATTTACCCGGTATCACTTCAACCACGCGTACTGCCACCGCTGATAACGTGCGGGCGATGTCTTTAGCCAGGTTAGATATTTTTGAAACCTTAACTCCCGGCGCCAAATCCAGTTCAAAGCGCGTGATTACAGGGCCTGGTTGCACATGTGCAACAGTCACATCCACACCAAAGTCTTTCAGCACGGTTTCGACGGTTCGCGAAACCTGATCCAGCTCTTCTTGTGTAATCGGGTTCTCTTTTTTGTTAGGCCGGTCTAGTAATTCAATAGATGGCAACCGCGGCAGCGATGGATCTTGTTCACCTTCGTCTTCACTATTGTCTTGACCATTGTCGACCGTTTTTGCGACCGCGACAGCCGTTGATTTTTTCTCGGCCGCCTGTTTAGAAAAGCGCGGCGGCTCAGGTTCTGGTTCGTCATCAGTGGCACTGATTGATGGTAAATCAAGCGTGGGTTCGGCCTTGTCATCTTCTGATTCGTTCTTACCAAACAGACCTTCTAAATCAATTTCAGGCTCATCGGCGCGGCCGCGCTCGTCACTTTCGATCGCCAGCACGCTGTCATCCGGTTGTTGCGCCCCGTCTGTCTCTTGCACGGAATTTTGCACATGCTCTTTATCACCACGTTGGCTCCAGGTAGCCTGCACTTTTTCTACCAGCCACATCACGCCGGTGATTACCCATTCGCCCAGTTTATCGGCGATTTGTAACCAGCTAACCCCGGTGACCAGGGTTAACCCCGTAGCTAAAAAGGTTAATAACAGCAGGGTTGAGCCAACAAAATTTAAATAAGGAAGTAATGATGCCGCGATCACGTCACCAAAAACGCCCCCGGCCGAGAAATAATAAATGTCGTCGAAATTAATCGACGATAGCGCGGACGCACCTATCAAGGTCAGCAATGCCCCGACCAAACGCAGGCTGACGGCCAGGTAATCAAGCTCAAGCAGTTTGTGTGTTTGTCGAAACAGCAGGTAACCCAGCCCGGCAAAAGCAAAGGGAATCAGGTAAGCAACAAAGCCAAAGGTAAATAACAGGACATCGGCCGTCCAGGCGCCTACCGCACCACCAGCATTGTGAATTGAGCCTTCAAAGCCAGTTTGCGTCCAACTGGGATCCGCCGGGTTAAAGCTAACCAGCGACAAAAATATAAAAATCGCCAGCGCTCCGCTCAGCAATAATCCCGCTTCAAGTAAACGTTGTACACCTGTCATCGCGCGTATCGAGTATCCTGTTTATTATCGTTATATCCTGCTAACGCATTGATTGTAGCGAAACTGACGCTGAATGTTAGCCCTTTACTAATACTTTATTTTCTTGTTTGACCTCTTCCATCACCACATAGGTGCGCGATTCATCGACGCCGGGCATCATTAACAAGGTCTCGCCGAGCAGTTTACGGTAAGCGCGCATATCCGGCACCCGTGCTTTTATTAAAAAATCAAAATCACCGGCAACTAAGTGGCACTCAAGAATTTCTTCAGTTTTTCGCGCGGCCTCACTGAATTCAGCGAAGGCATCAGCCGACGTTCGGGTTAATGTTATTTCCACGAACACCATTAGGTTTGCGCCCAGCTTGGCGGGGTTAATTTTAGCATGATAGCTCTCGATCACGCCTTCCCGCTCTAGCTTGCGAACCCGCTCCAGACATGCGGTTGCGCTTAATCCGACCCGCTTAGCGAGTGCCACATTCGAGATACGTCCATCATCCTGCAATAGTCGTAGAATCTTACGGTCGATCCTGTCAATAGTGATTTCTGCGGGTTCTTCGGCAATAAACATAGTTTTATTCTAAAACAGTGATTGATGAATGGATTTTACGCTAATTTTAACCCTAAAAAAAGTACGTCACACACTGCATTTTGCGTCTATAATTTGCCGCAAATTTTGATGTTCTAACCACTAACAATTTAGAGGCTGTGAAATGCTAATTGGTGTACCAAAAGAAATTAAAAACCATGAGTATCGTATTGGCTTAACCCCGGCAGCGGTGCGCGAATACGTAGAAAATGGTCACGACGTTATTATCGAAAATAACGGTGGTGCGGCGATTGGTTTTACCAATGACCAATATATCGAAGCCGGTGCGACAATCATCGATACACCGGAAGAAATTTTTGCACGCGCTGACATGATCGTTAAGGTAAAAGAGCCACAGCCAAACGAATGTAAGATGCTGCGCGAAGGCCAAATCCTTTATACTTTCCTGCATTTAGCTCCGGATCCGACGCAAACTGAATTGTTAGGTAAATCAGGTTGTACGGCTATTGCTTATGAAACCGTTACCGACAACCGCAATGGTTTGCCGCTGTTGGCACCAATGAGCGAAGTCGCTGGTCGTATGTCGATTCAGGCGGGTGCACATTACTTGGAAAAAGCCCATGGCGGCAGCGGTACCCTGCTGGGCGGCGTACCGGGTGTTGCCCCCGGAAAAGTACTGATTATCGGCGGCGGCGTGGTTGGCACCAATGCAGCGAAAATGGCTATCGGCCTTGGCGCAGAAGTCACTATTTTAGATCGTTCATTGCCGCGTTTACGTGAATTAGACGATATCTTTGCCGGTCGCGTGCAAACGGTTTACTCCACCGTTGATGCTATCGATAAATACTCACGCGAAGCTGACTTGGTTGTTGGCGCAGTACTGATCCCAGGCGCTGCAGCACCTAAATTGCTGACCCGCGAAAACATCACCAATATGAAGCCAGGTTCGGTATTGGTTGACGTTGCCATCGACCAGGGCGGCTGTTTTGAAACCTCTAAAGCAACGACGCACCAGGATCCGGTGTACGTTATTGACGATGTTGTGCACTACTGTGTAGCGAACATGCCAGGCGGTGTTGCGCGTACCTCCACCATCGCGCTGAACAACGCTACCCTGCCTTATGGTATAGCACTGGCAAACAAAGGCCCTAAAGCGATGCTGGAAAACGAGCACCTGCTAAAAGGCCTGAACATGCACAAAGGCAAGATCACCTACAAAGCGGTACATGATGACTTAGGCGAGAAGTTAGGCCTGGATTACCAAGACCCGCGCGAAGCGTTGCAGAGTTAATCAACTCATAATCATGTTACATAAAGTATCAAGCCCGCTTTAGTCGCGGGCTTTTTAATTTTTTGTCTTGTTCCACAGGCTTGCAAACCCTACAATCAATCCCCATACATCTCTTATCTTACATTAAAAGAATACAAGCAGTCAGGAGTTATCCATGGCAGACGCCAAGCATTGTAAATTATTGATTTTGGGTTCAGGACCTGCAGGCTACACTGCAGCGGTTTACGCGGCACGAGCTAACTTAGATCCGGTGATGGTAACCGGTATGCAGCAAGGCGGTCAGTTGACCACGACCACTGACGTAGAAAACTGGCCCGGCGACGCCGAAGGTTTAACCGGCCCTGATTTGATGGTTCGTATGCAGCAGCACGCTGAGCGCTTTAACACCGAAATCGTGTTTGACCATATCAATGCTGTCGATTTTTCGGAGCGCCCATTCCGCCTAAAAGGTGACGTGGGCGAATATACCGCTGACTCGGTTATTATCAGCACCGGTGCATCGGCTAAATATCTTGGTCTGGATTCGGAAGAAGCTTTTATGGGTAAGGGTGTATCGGCCTGCGCGACCTGTGATGGCTTTTTCTACAAAAATCAAAAAGTCTGTGTAGTTGGCGGCGGAAATACCGCTGTCGAAGAAGCCCTTTATCTGTCAAACATTGCCAGTGAAGTCCACGTAATCCATCGCCGTGATACGTTCCGCGCCGAGAAAATTTTGGTTGACCGGTTACATGACAAAGAACAAAACGGCAATGTCACCTTCCATTTGAATAAAACGCTGGATGAAGTACTCGGTGACGACATGGGCGTGACCGGCGTCCGTATTAAGAGTACCGCAGACGGTAGCACCGAAGAACTCGACGTTGCAGGTTGCTTTATTGCCATTGGTCATCAACCCAATACCGGTATTTTTGATGGTCAGCTGGAAATGAATAACGGCTACATAAAAGTACAAAGCGGCTTAGAAGGTAACGCGACAGCGACCAGCGTACCGGGTGTATTTGCCGCGGGTGACGTTATGGACCATATCTATCGTCAGGCTATTACCTCGGCTGGCAGCGGTTGTATGGCAGCCCTGGACGCTGAGCGCTATTTAGACGCATTGACTAAGTAGCCCGGAGGCGATTGAGCAACGATGATTGAATAATTGATGATAGTTCAGTTAAATCCCCGCTCAATCAGCTTCCCTCCACCGGCGACCGCGTTACATGAACCTAACGGTTTACTGGCGGTCGGCGGTGACTTATCTCCCGAACGCTTGATGCATGCTTATCGGCACGGCATATTCCCCTGGTTTGGCCTTGATGACCCTATTTTATGGTGGTCACCAAATCCCCGCGCCGTGTTTTACCCTGAGCAAATTCATGTTTCCCGCAGCTTGCAAAAGTCCTGGCGTCGATCTCCTTGGCGGGTCACCCTTAACCAGGATTTCGATGCGGTTATCGAGGGCTGTGCGGCATCTCGACGAGATCAGGAAGGTACCTGGATTACTGAACCGATGCGCGAAGCATACAGCCAACTACATCAGCTGGGCCATGCGCATTCAGTAGAGGTTTGGTGCGACGACCTACTGGCCGGCGGACTGTATGGTATATCGGTTGGCCGGGCGTTTTGTGGCGAAAGCATGTTCCACACCAAAACAAACGCTTCTAAAATTGCTTTAAATACGTTTGCGCAGGCATTTGCTCAAGCCGGCGGGCAGTTAATCGACTGTCAGGTCGCAAACCCGCACTTAAGTTCACTAGGGGCCCGCAACATTGACCGCGACAAGTTTTTGGTGCAATTGCATATTGCGCAGGAAGCTAACCTTAGCCAAGGGTTTTGGCAACCACGCACCATCGCTGATGCCAGGCTGGGTATAGCGCTATGACGTTGCAGTTTGGCGTTACCCGTGAGTCCCAGTGTGGTTATTTAAGCCAGCAGCAGGAACGACTACTCGTTGCTGTAACAGACGGCAATCCGCCGATGACAGCGGAACTCTATGAACATTTGCTGGAGCATGGATTCCGCCGTTCGCACAATGACGTCTATCGCCCCTACTGCCGACTGTGTCAGGCATGTCAGTCGCTGCGTGTGTTGGCGCCTGAATTCAGGCCCAGCCGCAGTCAGCGCCGGGTGATAAATAAAAACGCGGATCTGACGCAATGCATTGCTACTAAACCACAGCCCGACTATGACCAACTGTTCTGTCGCTTTATCGAGTTACGGCATAAAGACGGTGCCATGTACCCGCCGGATCCTGACAGCTTTTGGCATTGGTGTGATTGCGACTGGATGCAGACACAATTTGTCGAGTGGCGCGACCTCAACGATAAGCTCATCATGGTTTCGGTAATCGACACCCTGCCTAACGCGCTGTCAGCAATGTATACCTTTTTCGAGCCAGACCATGATAAACGCTCGCCCGGCACCTTCTCGATTCTGGCTCTTATCGAGCTGTGTCAGCAGCAAAACAAAGATTATTTATACCTTGGCTACCAAATTGATGCCTGTAATAAGATGAATTACAAAGCTAAATTCACGCCAAATGAACGTCTCATTGGCAATCAGTGGAAAAAAGCGGTAAAATCGCCCACACTTTAAGCTAATCGTGCGAACAATCGCACAATAATGATAAACGCAGAGGATATTAATGGCGAAAGAAGACAGCATTGAAATGCAGGGCACGGTGCTAGACACACTGCCTAACACAATGTTCCGTGTCGAGTTAGAAAACGGGCACGTTGTTACCGCTCACATTTCTGGCAAGATGCGTAAGCACTATATTCGTATCTTAACCGGCGATACGGTAACCGTTCAGCTTACTCCGTACGATTTGAGCAAGGGACGTATTGTCTTCCGCGCCCGTTAAGTCATTACTGAAAACGGCATAAAAAAAGCTGCTCTCAGTGCTAACTGAACGAGCAGCTTTTTTATGTTATTGGCTAGGGATATGCCCTAGCCTTCAACGGTTTCATTGGAGCTGTCGTAATCAAATTTCAGCTCGTCATCACTGCCTTTCGAGACTTTTACGCTGCCGCCGCGCGTCAGTTGTCCAAATAAGATTTCGTTAGCTAACGGCTTCTTAATGTTTTCCTGGATAATCCGACCCATAGGCCGCGCGCCCATGGCTTTGTCATAACCTTTCTCGGCCAACCAGTCGACCGCGGCCTGATCAACTTCCAACGATACGCCTTTGCGATCCAGCTGCGCCTGCAGCTCGGTGATAAACTTATCCACCACCTGCTTGATGACTTCTTCGTTAAGGTGATTAAACCAAACAATGCCGTCCAGACGATTGCGGAACTCAGGCGTAAAGGTACGGTTAATTTCAGCCATGGCATCATGACTATGATCTTGCTGTTTAAAGCCAATAGACTTACGCACCGTCTCGCGAACACCGGCATTGGTGGTCATAACGATAATCACATTGCGGAAGTCGGCTTTACGACCATTATTATCAGTCAAGGTACCGTTATCCATTACCTGCAACAGGATATTGAATACATCAGGATGGGCTTTTTCGATTTCGTCCAGCAACAGCACACAATGTGGCTGTTTAATCACTGAATCCGTTAACAATCCACCCTGATCAAAACCTACGTAGCCCGGTGGCGCGCCGATTAAACGACTGACCGCATGGCGCTCCATATACTCCGACATATCAAAGCGTACCAATTCGATCCCCATCGCTTTAGCCAATTGCTGGGTGACTTCGGTTTTACCGACACCGGTTGGACCCGCAAACAGGAACGAACCGATAGGTTGATGTTCGTTGCCAAGACCTGAACGCGACAGGCGAATAGCGGATGTCAGTTTATCAATGGCTTCGTCCTGACCAAATACCACCATTTTCAGATTGCGATCCAATTGCTTCAGCACGTCCTGATCGGTACGTGATACCGACTGCTCAGGTATCCGTGCAATTTTGGCAATAATGGTTTCGATATCCTGCACACCAACGGTCTTACGACGTTTTGACGGCGCTAATAATCGCTGCGATGCGCCCGCTTCATCCATCACATCGATGGCTTTATCCGGCAGGTGGCGTTCGTTGATGTATTTCGCAGACAGTTCTGCCGCCGCTTTAATTGCCGGCTGGGTGTAGCGAATACCATGGTGGCTCTCATAGCGATCTTTGAGCCCCATCAGAATCTTGGTGGTGTCCTCGACAGAGGGTTCGACCACATCAACCTTCTGGAACCGACGTACCAAAGCCCGATCTTTCTCGAATACGTTCTTGAACTCGTTGTAAGTTGTCGAGCCGATGCACTTAAGCTGACCACCCGACAGTAACGGCTTAAGCAGGTTTGAGGCGTCTAACACCCCGCCGCTGGCCGCACCTGCACCAATAATGGTGTGAATTTCGTCAATGAATAAGATAGCGTTTTCTTTTTCGCTCAATTCCTTAAGCAGCTGTTTAAAGCGCTTCTCGAAATCACCACGATACTTAGTACCTGCTAACAAGCCGCCCATATCCAGCGAGTAAATAACCGCATCCTCGAGGATCTCGGGTACATCTTTATTAACGATACGATACGCTAATCCTTCAGCAATCGCCGTTTTACCGACACCGGCTTCGCCGACCAGCAAAGGATTATTCTTGCGCCGACGGCACAAAATCTGCGCACAGCGTTCCAGCTCGTGGTCACGACCAATTAACGGATCAATCTTGCCGTCTTTAGCCTGCACATTCAGATTAGTACAGAAGCGTTTTAAGTGGCTCTGTTGCTCTTCCTGAACCTCAGCCGCCTCTTCTTCATCGATTGGCTCTTCGCCCGGCTGCTCATCCTGCATGCGCGAAATGCCATGCGAAATGAAGTTAACAATGTCCAGGCGAGTAATATCGTGTTTGTTTAATAGATAAACGGCTTGTGATTCCTGCTCGCTAAAAATGGCAACCAGCACGTTGGCACCGGTCACTTCAGCATTGCCGGATGATTGCACGTGAAACACAGCACGTTGCAATACGCGTTGAAAACCCAGCGTCGGCTGGGTATCCGAGCTTTCGTCTTCTGATTCGAAACTTGGCGTACTGCGGTCGATATAGGACAGCAGTTCGTCTTTTAACTGGTCAAAATTAGTACCACAGGCACGCAAAACTTCCGCCGCATCCGGATTATCCAGCAGCGCAACCAACAGGTGCTCGACCGTCATTAACTCGTGATGACGTTCACGCGCCAAACGAAATGCATCGTTTAACGTCAGTTCAAGGGCTTTGTTCAACATATACCACTCCTTACCGCCATGCTGGCTCTGTCCGCTGTCCCATTACGCCTGTTCCATAGTACAAAGCAATGGGTGCTGGTTTTCGCGCGCATATTGGTTGACCTGTACAACTTTTGTTTCTGCGATTTGTGCCGAGTAAACGCCACAGACGGCTTTGCCTTTATAATGAACCTGCAACATGGTGTCTGTCGCACGCTCTTGATCCATCTTAAAAAATTTCATCAACACTTCAATCACAAAGTCCATCGGCGTGAAATCGTCATTATTCAGTATGACCTTGTACATCGACGGCGGTTTCAATTCCTGCTTTTCTTTCTCTTCCAGATCATGAAGATGTTGATGATCAGACTGACTCATGAGTTAACGACCTATTATCACTATAGTTTATTTGTTAACGTTTTATGCGATATTTTTTCGAAAAACTTTAACAAATATGTTGATTTTTTCACCGCAAATGCTTGACTATTACACTGCGTTTTCTAGAGTAAAACATGGTGCTGCCGATTGCATAATTCAAGAGCTCTCGTTTAGCACTGACATAATAATAAACATTCTCTGTTGCAAAAGAAGGAAGTAGAAGTATGGCTACCGGAAAAGTCAAATGGTTCAACAACTCAAAAGGCTTTGGCTTTATTGAGGCTGAAGACCGCGAAGGTGACATTTTCGCTCACTATTCAACCATCGAAATGGAAGGCTACCGTACCCTTAAAGCAGGTCAAACTGTTGAGTTTGAACTGGAAGAAGGGCCTAAAGGCTTGCACGCCTCCAATATCGTTCCGGGATCCACTGACAAATAGTGGTAACACCTATACAACGAATTACCAAAACGCCGGCCCTGTGCCGGCGTTTTATTTTCCTTCTTAACTATCAATACCAAAGTAACGCCGCAATTGATCACGTAAATTCGGTGGCGTACCATGAATAGTTAAGGTATCTGTTGCAGCATCATAGTTAATACGTTCACCTAACTGTGTGTGATCAAAGCCAACGCTAACGCCTCCGCCCTGCCCCTGAAACTTAACTAGCTTACGCAAAGTCGACTTATCTGCCGGAAACTCGTCCGGTAATTCAGCTTCACGTTGCTGCGCATATTCGCGGCTAAAGTCGTCAAACGAACGTTCGCTCGGCTGCGCTTGCGAAAAATGTTCAGACAAATCTTTAACGTTAACGTCTTCGCCCTGCTTCCATTGCTGATCACAATATTCATAGGCAACAGCATTTAACGACTGGCGCTGCTGTGGCTCTAATTCTGCAGCTTTACCGTATTCGTTTACGGCCTCGATTAAGGTTTGCGTCTGTGACTTTGAGTTAAGTCGCTCGGTGCAACCCAAAAAGTCGAGGAAAAAATCAGATACTTTGCGACCCGCGCGACCCTTGATAAACGAAATATAACGTTCGCTATCAGCCTCAGTTTCCCAGTCAGTCAGATTGATGCGTGCCGCCAGCTGTACCTTACTAATATCCAGCTGCGAGGACTTATTGACCGCCAGGTTGGGGTTAATCGACACCCCTTCTTTAACCGGCAGGAACGCAACTAACAGATAATCGGTGCTCAAATGCTGATAGCGGGTAATCAACAAAAAGCCAGCCTCCAGCATATTGTGATTCTGTAATTGTTCAAGCAGAAGCTTTGCTGACTGTTGGCTAAAGTCGACAAACTGTATTTCGTTTGCGTGCCACTGCTGCATAAAGTCAGGAAACGGTCCCCGCTCAGCATCGTCCGCCTCGGTTAAAAAGCTGGCATAGCCCTTTGCGGGTTTATTGGTGTAGACCTGTGTCAACTCTTCCAATAACTCGTGAAGTTGTTCATCCTCAGCCAACGCCTCCGGCGCTAAGCGCAAGCCAACCTGGTCATCGTGGCTGTAAAACTGATGAATAATACTGTTTTCAATACGCAGTTGCATAAGCGGGACTATCCTTGCAAAATCCGTGTGTTAGACTAATGGCTAATAGTGTACCACGGGACATAATAAGAATGGGAAAACACCAACGCCGGGATAAAATCGCCCGCCTGATCAGCTGGGGCCACTGGTTCACGTTTATCAATATTCTGTTGTGTTTGGCGTTGGGCTCACTCTACCTGGAAGCATCGCCGCCATCAGAGACGGCATTGGCGACCTTGTATAGCGTTGTTAACTGGATTGGTCACTTTGCGTTTTTGCCCTTTGTTTTCTTTATCATTCTTATTTTTCCGCTCTGTTTAGTACTACCGTATGCCCGTATTCTGCGCGGCTGGGCAGCTCTCATTGGTTCGCTCGGGATTGTTGCATTAGTTGCAGACTTATTGTTTTATCGCCAATACGGCTATCACCTCAATAGTTACTCGCTGGCGCAGATGGCGAAAGACGCAGAAACGGTTTTTGCCGGAGCCAGCTTTTTAATCATTCTGGGCGTATTACTTGGCTTTTTGGTGCTGCTGGGCTTTGAGTTATTGGTCGCCAATTACACCTGGAAGCACCTACAGGAATTGCAGCGCCGGCGTATTGGCGCATCCGCGACCAGCGTGTTTGTGCTGTGTTTCTTTACCAGCCATCTGACCCACGTTTGGGCGGATGCGGAACTCTATGAACCCATTACTCAACAAGATGACATGTTCCCGTTGTCATACCCCACCACTGCCAAAACCTTAATGGCCAAGCATGGGTTTATCGACGTAGAAAGTTACCAAGCACAACAACAGATGCTGATGGTGGCCGATAATATTCGTCTGCGTTACCCGCAAAACGAATTGCTCTGTACCAAACGTTCAGATGAGCGTTCAAAAACCTTGATTGTGTTTGACCGTCTAACACAGCAACAACAGCGTCAATTAGCAACGATTGCCGCGGATTCTGAACTTGTTGGATTTAACGGTCAGTTGCTCGGCCATCCCAGTCGTGATGGCGGACTATTTCAGCTTGTTTACGGCCTGCCTGACTTTTACCAGGAGACCATTGCGCGTCAAAATATCGCGCCGGCTTACTTGAAGCCATTAGATGATTTTGGTCTGCAGGTTAACTGGTACGCTAGCGCCAACTGGTCGCAAGAACTGACATTATCAAGCTATTACCAGGACAGTGACCTGTTGGCTCTGCAAGGTTTTGCACCGCGCCCACGTAATCAATTGAATATTGTTTTTATTGATGGCGATGATTTTGCAAAGTTACCGGATATTTTAGCCAAAACACAGCAACACCAATTGCTGGTTACTGCGCTGGCACCCAGCGACTCAGAGTCAATACTGGGACAGCAGCAGTTCATGCCTAAGAACATGGCGGTACCCTTATATGAACGTGGTTATTCGTTGCCGGAGCACCCTATCGCCGGGTTAATGGATCTGATGCCGACATTACTGAACCAGACCATGTCTTGTGCCGGCGGTACTAAAAACTTCAGTAATGGCGAAAGCCTGACCGACAGCGGTGAACGCTGGCCATTGATAGAAACTTACAGTCCCTATATCGTAATTTACGATAGTGAAGAAATAACGATTCTGGATAATACCGGTCAGTTCAGTGTTTACAGTTTTGCTGAATTTGAACTGAAAAAAGGCGCAGAGCCGCCCGTTCCTGTGCTAATTGATGCACTAAAAGACTTAAAACGCTTTAGTCGCTCTGCAAAAACTGACTAAAAAAAGCGCAGTCAGCACAGGCTGCGCTCTTTAAGCCTTGCTAATTGCGCATAAATCCGTAACATACTGCCCCACGGTCGGCGTGTAGCGCAGCCTGGTAGCGCACTGTCATGGGGTGTCAGGGGTCGGAGGTTCAAATCCTCTCACGCCGACCAATTTTAAAGGCCTCCAGCCACATCTAGTTTTCCCTTCAAGCTAAAATCTCAGAAATGGGGCCATTATGGGGCCACCAACACAACTTTTTTCTTTCGATTTTTCAGCTCCGCTGTAACTTCAACTACTGACGCGCACACTTAAGCTGCAAGCCGATACTTACCGTTTTTATCCGACCAGCCAGTTCTCATTTTAAAGGGTACCCCGGGGTGTTAAGGGTACGGTATGCCGTAAAATGTTCGGCTCTCGATGTATATATGTCCTGTACAGATATTTTTTATCGCTTTTCGTTTTGGGTGTCAGTGGTGACGCCTTGCCCTATTCGCTTCCAATAGATACGGTTACGCGTTATATTTTTGTAAGCTGAAAAAAAACATGCGGCTATTAGCAGGACGCAACGGCGAGTAACTATGGACAAGAAGAAGCTCTCAGAACGCGATATTTGCACTAAATTTATAACCCCCGCACTGTCACAAGCAGGATGGGACATCCAGCGTCAGATTCGAGAAGAGCACTCGATAACCAATGGCCGGATCATTGTTCGCGGTAGACTGCACACACGTGGACACCCCAGGCGAGCTGATTACGTCCTAAGCTATAAGAAAAATCTTCCTATAGCCGTCATTGAAGCCAAAGATAATAAGCACAGCCTGGGTGACGGCATGCAACAGGCACTGGCCTACTGCGATGCGTTAGACGTTCCTTTTGCCTTTAGCTCCAATGGCGATGGCTTCTTGTTTCACGACCGGACCGGCCTGTTCGGTGATACCGAAACCCCCCTTCAACTAACGGAGTTTCCCTCACCCGAAACGTTGTGGGACCTTTATTGCCAGCATAAAGGGCTCGATCAAGCTTCACGTCAGACGGTCGAACAGGCGTACTACGATGATGGCAGTGGCCGTACACCGCGTTACTACCAAACCGTTGCGATAAACCGCACCGTAGAGGCCGTAGCTCGCGGCCAAAACAGAATTCTGTTAGTCATGGCAACGGGAACGGGTAAAACATTCACGGCCTTTCAAATTATCTGGCGGCTGTGGAAGGCAAAGCAGAAAAAGCGCATTCTGTTTTTGGCCGACCGAAATATCTTAGTGGACCAGACGAAGAACAACGACTTTAAGCCGTTTGGTCAGGCCATGACAAAGGTTACTAACCGCACCATTGACCCATCTTACGAGATCTACCTTTCGCTCTACCAAGCAGTAACCGGTAGCGAGGAAGAAAAGAACATCTATAAACAGTTCTCACCCGACTTTTTCGACCTCGTTGTAATTGACGAGTGCCACCGCGGCAGCGCATCAGAAGATTCAGCATGGCGCTCTGTACTCGAATACTTTTCCAGTGCAACTCATGTTGGCCTGACCGCGACACCGAAAGAAACCCGCGACGTATCTAACATTGATTATTTTGGCGAGCCCGTTTACACCTACTCGCTCAAGCAAGGCATCCAGGATGGCTTTCTTGCACCGTATAAGGTCATTCGTATCGACCTAGATCGTGACCTTCAAGGATGGCGGCCAGAAAAAGGCAAAGTCGATAAGTACGGCGAGGTTATTGAAGATCGGATATATAATTTAAAAGACTACGATCGAACCCTTATCTTAGAGAAACGAACACAAGTTGTCGCCAAACTGATAACGGAGTTTCTCGAAGAGACAGACCCCTACCAGAAGACGATTGTATTCTGCGAAGATATTAATCATGCCGAGCGCATGCGACAAGCGCTGGTGAACCTTAACCCTGAACGTGTTCGCGAGAGCCGGAAGTACGTTATGCGCATAACGGGTGACGAGGCAGAGGGTAAAGCCGAGCTTGATAATTTTATCAACCCTGAAGAACGGTACCCCGTCATCGCAACCACCAGTAAACTTATGACCACGGGTGTCGATGCACAAACGTGTAAGCTAATTGTGTTAGACCAAAGAATCCAGTCGATGACTGAGTTTAAACAAATCATTGGCCGTGGCACGCGCATAAACGATGACTACAACAAACATTGGTTTACTATCATGGACTTCAAAAAAGCAACGGAGCTTTTTGCTGACCCTAATTTTGATGGTGAGCCCGTTCAGGTTTACGAGCCTAAAGGTGATGACCCTGTAACGCCTGACGATGAAGGCACAGGAACTGGCGAACAGGAAGCGGGATATGAGGTGCCGGACGACGCTGAATGGGGTAAAGATGACGGCTTGCCCGATGATGAACCTGAAGGCAGCAAGCGCCAAAAATACCACGTTGACGATGTAGACGTTAGTGTACTCGCGCGACGAGACGCCTACCTTGATCCTGACGGTAAACTCATTACCGAGAGATTAAGAGATTACACGCGAGAAAAAGTTAAGGAAAACTATGCCTCGCTTGACGATTTTTTACGTCGCTGGAACGCCAGTGATCGAAAACAAACGGTCATCAACGAGCTTGCCGAGAATGGCATTATTTGGGATGACCTTATTAAAGAGGTTAAGAAAAAGCTTGGCGATGACCCTGATCCCTTCGACGTCATCTGCCACATCGTATATGATCAGCCGCCTTTAACTCGTAAACAGCGCGCTGAACAGGTTCGACAGAAAAATTACTTCAGCCAGTATGAAGAGGCTACCCGTCAAGTACTTAATGCGTTACTAGACAAATACACTGACGCAGGTGTGGAGTCCATTGAGGACGTTAAGGTACTAACACTCGACCCATTCAGTAAACTAGGTGCTCCGGTGGAGTTGATCAGTGCGTTTGGTGGCAAAGCTGGTTATCAACAAGCCGTGAAAGACTTAGAAGACGCGCTCTATCAAAACATCTCTTAAAACTAACCATTTTTGATATCAGGACGACAACAAATGGCAATCAGTACGGTAATTAAATCCATCCAAGATATCATGCGCAAAGACGTTGGCGTGGACGGCGATGCACAGCGCATAGGCCAGTTAGTCTGGATGCTGTTCCTGAAGATTTTTGATGACCGAGAGCAAGAATGGGAGCTTTTCTACGACGACTATCAATCCCCGATTCCAGATAATTTACGGTGGCGCAATTGGGCCGCTGACCCCGAAGGCATGACCGGCGACGAGCTCAAAGACTTCATCGACAACACCCTGTTCCCGGGCTTGCAGAACCTAGAGCCCGCCGGTGACGACTACCGGGGCGTAGTCATCCGCAACGTGTTCGAGGATGCCTACAACTACATGAAATCTGGCCAGCTTATGCGCCAGGTCATCAACAAGCTGCAGGACGGCATCAACTTCAACAAATCCGCCGAGCGCCACGAGCTGGGCGATATGTACGAGCAAATCCTCAAAGACCTGCAAAGCGCCGGCAACGCCGGTGAGTTCTACACCCCAAGGGCGGTGACCGAATTCATGGTCAATCGTGTAGACCCGAAGCTGGACGAGAAAGTAATGGACCCGGCCTGCGGCACTGGCGGCTTCCTTACCTGCACCATCGACCACAAGCGCAAGAACTACGTCACCACAACGGAAGATGAACAAACTCTGCAAAAGAGCATTCACGGCGTTGAGAAGAAGCCTCTGCCACACCTGTTGGCCACCACCAACATGATATTGCACGGCATCGAAGTGCCGAACCAGATAAAACATGACAACACCCTCGCCCGCCCCCTCATCAGTTGGGGCCCTAAAGAACGGGTAGACGTTATCGTGGCTAACCCGCCCTTTGGCGGCATGGAAGAAGACGGCATTGAAACCAACTTCCCCAGCGCCTTTCGCACCCGGGAAACCGCCGACCTGTTCATGACCCTGTTCATCCACCTGCTGCGGGACGGTGGCCGCGCCGCCGTGGTGCTGCCAGACGGCTTCCTGTTCGGCGAGGGCATGAAAACCCGCCTCAAGGAAAAGCTGCTGGACGAGTGCAACCTGCACACCATCGTGCGCCTGCCCAACGGCGTTTTTAACCCCTACACCGGCATCAAGACCAACCTGCTGTTCTTTACCAAGGGCAAGCCCACAGAAACCGTGTGGTACTACGAACACCCCTACCCGGAAGGCTACAAGAGCTACAGCAAAACCAAACCCATGAAGTTCTCGGAGTTCCAGACCGAAATCGACTGGTGGGGCTCTGAGGCCGAAGGCTTTGCGAGCCGGGAGGAAACCGAGCAGGCCTGGAAAGTGTCCATAGACGACATCAAGGCCCGCAACTTCAACCTGGACATCAAGAACCCCTGGCAAGGCGAAGAGGTTAATCATGACCCGGATGAACTGCTGGCGACGTACCAACAGCAACAAGCCGAAATCCAGGAAATCCGCCACCAGCTGCGGGACATCCTGGCCGATGCGCTCTCTCACAACAGTGATGAAAGCACCGACGGAGGTGCGGCGTGAGTGCGCGGCAGCTGATTATTGAGCACCAGGATCTGTGGACTGGGGCGGTCACGAAGAAATCCAGCAGTGGCCGGGGGAGTAATCGCAAGGTTGAGCTGGCTGGGGTTAAGAAGCTGAGGGAATTGATTCTAGAGCTCGCCGTGCGCGGTAAGCTGGTGGAGCAAGATCCCACTGACACTCCTGCCGACCAACTTCTTGCTCGTATAGCAGAGCGTCGGAAGGACTTAATTTCAGCGAAGAAAATCAAAAACTCGAAGCCACTGCCTCCAGTAACACCAGATGAGGCTCCGTCAGAACTCCCCGCGCGTTGGGCTTGGACACGACTGGGCTCCATCGCGGAAATCAACCCGCGCAACGTTGCGGACGTTACTCAAGAGGCATCTTTCATCCCTATGCCTTTGATAACAACCTCATACCATGGTGAACATGGAGGTGAGCCACGTAACTGGGGCGAAATCAAGAAAGGCTACAGTCACTTCGCAAACGGAGATATCGGACTGGCGAAAATCACGCCTTGCTTTGAAAACAGCAAGGCCGCTGTTTTCCGAAATCTTAGAAATGGCATAGGCGCAGGCACAACCGAGCTGCATGTAGCACGGCCACTCTCATCTGCTATAAATCCGTACTTCCTACTTCTGTTTTTGAAATCGCCACGATTTCTAACAGAGGGCGAAAGTGTCATGACAGGCTCCGCTGGCCAAAAGCGTGTTCCAAAAGGTTATTTTTCGGAAACACCTCTGCCTTTACCTCCTGAGGAAGAACAACACCGCATCGTCCAAAACGTCGATGAACTGATGTCCCTCTGCGACCGGCTGGAACAGCAAACCAGTGACCAGCTCGAAGCCCACGAAACCCTCGTGGACACCCTGCTCAGCACCCTCACCCAATCCGAAAACGCCACCGAACTGGCCGACAACTGGGCCCGCCTTGCCGCCCATTTCGATACCTTGTTCACCACCGATAAGAGCATCGATAAGCTCAAACAAACCATCCTGCAACTCGCGGTGATGGGGCGGTTAGTGGAGCAGGCGACGGGAGATGAGCCAGGTAGTGCCTTAGTTGCAAAAATGTTAGAGACCCGAGACCAACTAGCGGCTAATGAAGGCATGAAGACAAAAGCCGCTAACGAGGTTCCAACCGATGACATATATCTCAATTTACCCGTTAACTGGGGCTGGATTAGGCTAGGCAACATGGCTAAATTCATCGATTACCGAGGAAAAACCCCCACTAAGACTGACGGTGGCAGGCGTCTTATTACCGCAAAAAACATACGTAAAGGTTACATTGACCTAGAGCCAGAAGAGTTTATCAGCGAGAACGATTACATCGAATGGATGACACGCGGGTTTCCTCGAAAAGGCGACCTGCTGTTCACCCCAGAAGCTCCGCTGGGGAACGCCGCAATTGTAAATATTAATGAGGATTTTGCCCTCGCCCAGCGCGCAATATGCTTTCAATGGCACTTTGTCGATGTATCAAGTTTCATGCTAATACAAATTATGGCATCGCCATTTCAGAAAAAATTAGTTGAAAATGCAACCGGAATGACCGCTACGGGTATCAAGTCCTCGAAGCTCAAAGAGATTCCTGTCGCCATTCCCCCACTAGAGGAACAATGCCGCATCGTCCAAAAGGTCGATGAACTTATGGCACTCTGCGAGCGGTTAAAAGTGCGTCTGAGCCAAGCTAACGATACTCAGTGTAAATTAGCAGAGGCAGTGGTCTACGAAGCGGTAAGTTAAAGCCTGGAATGCGCAATTTTCGAGTATTTGATGCTCAGCGATTGTTTAAGCCGCCAGGCAGGTGGAGTGGTTAACATAGACTGCACCCGACATACCGTCGATTGGTTCCTGTAGCCTGAACTATGACTCAAATCCAACTAAGGTAAGCATTAATGACGATATATGCCCCTATAAGGACAGCCAATGCGAGAGCAGCACCTCCAAGTTCCGCACGCCTTTCAACTAAGTATATCCACAGAGACCTTTGATTAAAGGTTCTATTGTATCCAGTTTCAATCTCTTCGGTCGCTCTTGTATGTAGCTCATTGGCTTCACTTCGTATAATACTACGAGGAGTATTTTCCGATAAGTCTATGTTTCTCAAGCGAGCGATTATGGATGGGGACACAATTGATGTTCTGGCCAAACTATTTAGTTGAGCGAGTCTGAACTCAAGTAGAGTTAATTTAGAGGCTAGAGCTTGTTCGAGATCAAGGAAACTACAATCCTGTTTTTCTAACTCTTTATCCAAATATTCAAATATATCGTCAAGCTTTCCAAGCAAGGCATCCTTTTGACGAGCAAGTTCACTTTTTTGCAGAGTTCTAAGGTGAATCCAAAAAATTATGCCCCAACCTACGACTTGCAAAAGTATTTGCGATTTTGTCATTTATTAGCCGTATCCCTAACAGCTGCTAGAATCCTATCTTTGATAACCATTTCAATCGAACGCACGTCTCGGTGAAAATATTCCAGCTTTCTGCTGAGTTCATCTCCAGAAAAACCCGACTCGCGAACCAAGCCCCCAAATGCTTCATCTAAAAAAGAACGCCCATATCTGTTATATCCTGTCAAATCGACCACGACATGATCATATTTTCTGAGGGCAGGTACCAGAACCTTCTCCCTGAAAGCTTGGCCACTAGTTTCTTCACAACCCGGGGCATCATCGTTGTAGCGCCCATACGGTTGTGGATTAAAGTCTTTCACAACTTTTATCGTATGTGTGTTCATTTAATTGTTATATTCCATTGTAATAGCGTGCCACGGAGTTCCACAGGTAGTTTTATTAGTTTCGGAAGTTCGTCAGAACTTTGGAACTTATATAATCCTTTTCTGCTAAAAACCCATAACTTGCCGCCTATAGTGTCATTGACTAGCGCCTTTATACTCTTGCTACCTTGTCCATGTTTGCTTTTTTGGGTTCCTGATATATCTCCTTTCATAGATATGTAGATCAATTCAGAGTCTTTCAACCTCTTAAAAGCATATAGTTTAACATCAGGAGCTACCTCTTCGAGAGCGTCCTGCACCTCTTGATACTGCTTGGGAAACATTGACTTGAAAGAAACTAGAAACCAAGGCTGCTCTACAACAGTACGAGGGATGCCTACTCCCCGATCGTATATAGCCAAGTACAATTGGTCACCAATTACCTCGCATGTCAACCACCACTCCTTTTCATAGTCACGCTTTCCCGGGTAGGCGTGTCTACCGACATTGTTAATCGTTTCTGAAACCGCATCACCAAACAAATATTCAGTATTAGCGTCCATTTTGTTGTCATAAACTCTTTCTTGAATATGATTTAATATCTCTTCAAGGTGCTCTTTCCCTGCCCCCCTGATTATGGGAATCTTTTCTAATTCTTTAAAATTTTTTTCCAACGGCCTACCATTTAGCAGCCTCATTAAACCACTGTTCTTTATTGCCTTAGCTGCTCCTTTAGCGGTTGGTAGTGCAACCCGGTGCTTAAAGTCAACGTCCGTGACTATACTTTCGATTTCCGCATATAATACGACTAGAGCCGCAGCCGTGACAACCTGTGTCCCTCTAAAGTCTAAAACACACTTGCTTTTCTTTAATTGTTTCTTCACAGCTAATATAAATCGAAGAGTTCGCTCGTAAGGACTCCGCTCCAACCTTGAAGTTTGAGCATTAACGCGATAGATGGATACGACCTCGGGAGCCTCAACATAGACTTCGTTACCAAGTTGTCTTGTCGTGAGCGCTCTTCGAGTGTCATAGCTTTTGCCTTTTCTCGCTAATTTTTTAAGGTAAGCCGTTTTATGAGCCAGATCCCTGCGTTTACTTGCAAGTTGAAGACTTTTTTTCACTTGAACTTCCAATAATTAGTCCATTAAATTTTTGGTACAGAAAGCCAACTTTCGCAACCTTCCGAGAAAATAATAATATTCTATTAGTAACAACGTTATCACAAGTAGAAGAATAAGAATTCAAACCGTTCCCCATTATCTCAATTTGCCGCCTAACTGAATCACACCGGGTTTGTCTGAGGCTAAAATCCTCTCACGCCGACCAATTTCCTTTGCTAGTTTTTATTCCTTACTTTTTTGTCTCGCGGCTAGTTCGTTTTTCGGCGCAAGCCAATGACTCAGCCAGAAAAGTATCGCTCCCATAATGCCGGTTGATAATCCGACGAAAAACCAAATTAGCGGATGAAAAAACGCCGTTTTTTGCCCGGTTATACTCCGATAACGCTCAGCTTCAAAATAAACACCAAACGCCATAATAATATTGACCGCAACCACCGCAAGCGCGCCAAAGGCAACATAACCCGAAGGTAGTGACTCCATAATTTTTCCTTTTTAATTAATATTCTCCCAGATCAGCTCCCATCCTAGATCAAATTTCTGTTAGCATAAATTGTTAATTAGATGTTTTAAGCTATTGAAAGAGCGGCTATGAAAACAATCGGCATTATTGGTGGTATGAGCTGGGAGTCGACGCTCAGTTATTACCGTCTGATTAATCAGAAAGTTAACGCTAAACTTGGTGGTTTGCATTCCGCTAAAGTCATCATTAATAGCGTCGATTTTGCTGAAATAGAACCATTACAACGGCACGGAGACTGGAACCAGGCTGGCGAACGTTTAATTGCTGCGGCAAAAGCGCTGGAGTCAGCTGGTGCAGACGGTTTTCTGATTGCCACCAATACCATGCATAAGGTTGCACCTCAGGTTGAAGCTGCGGTCAGCATTCCCCTACTACATATTATTGATGCCACCGCCCTCGCCTTGCAGCAAAAAAACGTTAAAATTGTCGGCCTGCTCGGCACCCGTTTTACCATGGAGCAAGCGTTTTATCGCGAGCGGCTCGAGCACTACGGTATCAACGTATTAACGCCGGACAGCGATACGCGTCAGCAGATCCACGACATTATTTTTAACGAGCTATGCCATGGCGTCACCACAGCGCACTCACGCCAGTGCTATGTCGACGCTATTGATAATCTTGCTGAAAACGGCGCACAGGCGGTGATTCTGGGCTGCACCGAAATCGGCCTGCTTATTTCACAATCCGATACACAGCTGCCGTTGTTTGACACAACCGAAATCCACACCGACGCGGCAGTTGAATGGATGCTTAAAGCCGCTAAACAGTAACTTACCGATCTTTACAACATGCCGGGGAATTATATAGCCAACGCCTGTCTAATCAAAAACTTGCACGTTTGGGGCTACGCTGATAACTTAGCGCGCCCGCAGCGTAAGCGATAACACAATAAACGAATAAACAGGCCTTATTTGCTGATGAGTTGTAACCGAGATTACGGAGTCTGCTGTTAGATGCTAAGTATTAAACGTTGGCATGTTGCGGCAGCAATCGCCGTCGGGGCGCTATTTATCGCCACCATCGAATCGCCCAAACCAATCTCTGATGAACCTATTCCACAGCCGTTGGTGGCTTTTGATAGCGCATGGAACACAGGTTCCTATGCAAATTACCGTAAGCCACCCACACATAATCGCGAAACTCATATCGTTTATGTGCAACCCGGTCAAAACTTAACCTCGTTACTGACCAACGAAGGCTTGTCGGCACAGCAAGTGGTGTTATTGGCACTGACGGCACAACCGCTTATCGATCTTGGTCGTTTACAAATTGGTGCTCCGCTAGAAATTAGTTTTAATGACAATGATCAGCCGCGCGTAAGGCTCGCAAAAGAGTACGGCGAAATCATTGACGCAATCTATGAGAACGGCGCATGGAACGTGACTAAGCAAACGGTGCCGCTGCGCGCCGAAACTCATGAAGCCGCCGTAACCATAAACAGCAGTCTGTATGAGGACGCCGTAGCAGAAGATGTTCCCGTGACCATTATTAACAGTGCCATGATGGCGCTGTCGCATTTTGTCGACTTTCAGCGACAACTGCAGCCGGGTGACATTTTTGAAGCCCAATACGCGCGCTCAGAGGTGGTGCGGGATAAGGCGTTGTTTTCGCACCTGCAAAATCCGTTAAAGCTCAGTTATCTGCGCTTTACCAATGGTGGCGAAGACTATCGTATGTACCGGTTTGACGGCACCTTCTACTTCGAGGATGGCCGGGTTGCACAGAGTTTCTTGCTTAAAACGCCACTTAACGGCGCGCGCCTGACCTCGCATTACGGCAATCGCTATCACCCGGTACTGGGCTATAACCGCCAGCATAAAGGCATCGATTTTAGCGCCCCGGTGGGCACGCCGATCATGGCGGCAGGTCGCGGCACTATAAAACACGCAAGTCGAAAAGGCAGCTTTGGTAACGCAGTAATTATTGAGCACGCACAAGGTTACGAAACCCTATATGCCCATTTGGACCGTTTTAATGAAGATATCGATGTTGGTGACTATGTTAGTCAGGGCGATATTATCGGTTACCTCGGCAATACCGGCTTGTCGGCAGGGCGTCATTTACATTACGAAGTATACCGCAATGGACGCACCATTAACCCGGTGGATATTAAAGTTCCGTCAGACCGCCGTCTCTCCGGTGTCGAACTGGCCCGCTTTAAGCGTTACCTTGCGCAATTAAAAAGCCAGGCCAGCGAACTCGCAGGCCTGGCTCCGTAGTACGCAATTAAGCGCCGTTACAGGTCATCAATTTTTGGCTTTAACGGCGCAAGTAATAAGTAGAATACCCACGCCAACCAGGATACAAAAATAATTGCCAGTATCCACGCCGCTTTCTCACCGCCTTGTGTGCGGTTCGATTTAGCGATCAATATAATTGGTAGTAGCCAAATAATTAGAAAAATAAGCATGCCACCGAAACCTGCACCCATCATACGTTCTCTCCTTGTCTGTTTGTTCTATCTACCACACCACCGGTAGCTCGGTTGTTTCATCCACTGTAAGCGCTGGATGCAAGTCGATCAACTGCTGATACTGCTCTGGGTAACGTAGTTTGACCACGGCCATGCGTTGTTTGTGAAAGCGCGTAACGGTTGGTTGGTAGCTTGTCATCAACTGATCTATCAAAAGTTTTGACTGTTCAGCAATCTGACCACCACTGGCATGTTTAAGCGCCTGATAAAGCGGATCTCTACCTTGCCCGTCACCTTCGTACGGCGCGTTTTGCTGGATTAGCCAAGCGACAGTTTCCGTGTTGGCTTTTGTTGCCGCGTAATAAAGCAGACTTTTGCCCCGATTATCGTGCCCGTAAACGTCATAGCCTGCATCAACCAGGGCTTTTAATTTATCTGCGTCCAACGTAATAAATGCCAGCTGGTGATGTTGTAAACCGTCGTCCATCAGCGATGATTGACTCAATGCCCGGTAATAGTTCAGGTCGCGTTTTAATAGGTTACTAATAACAAATCGCTTTTCACTAGCGTTTAACGAAGCCGCTTCCAACTCACTGATAACGCGCTCGATATCACCATCAGCTAAATATTGATAGACCTTGCCAAGCGCGTCGGTTTGTCGCATTCCGCCAGACCATACAAAATATCGTCGGTACTCGTCCACCAGCGCAGGATCCATATCAGCTAATACCGCTAATGCTGAGGAGTCAGAATCGGGATATTGTTCGCGGATCTCTTGTACCACCTCATGACTGCGACGCGGGCGCCATTGATCGCTAATGCGTTTGACGGTGGCCCTACAGGCAGCGCGCGTATCGGTTACGTCAGTCATTGCTGTTTGCGTTTCGATAAAGTCGTCGCGCTGCTTTGCCAGTCGCTTAACCAGGCGCCCGTGTTGCGTCATCGAGAGCGGCTGTCGTTGTTTTATCGCCAGTAAGTTCAATCCAAATTCATCGCGAAGCGACGCGATATCAGCTTGGTCAAAACGATAAAACCGACGAGGGAAGTTGCCATAGACACGTGTCGGAGACTGTTCCCTAAAACGCGCTGCTGCACCTAACGAATTTAATTTTTTAATAATATCGACACGTCTCTGGCGGCGCTCACAACAGTCCATTAAGCCACTCAGTGCCCATTCCATAGTCGAACCCAGATAACGATCCTGGGTTGGAGCCAGCCCCTGATCGATCAAATAATTAAAGCTACTGAGGCGGCCTGATTTAGCCGCAAAATCAAGTAAAGAGACAGCTTCATCAAGATGTTCGTAACCTACCGTCGCGCCGGGGTCAGGTAAACTTTTGGTTAACATCAGGATTTGTTCGTCACTGTATTTTGAGCGACCCATCATAAAGGCAACATCATCAACGGTTACTTTGCCGCTATCAGCAATTTCCTGTTGTTGCGCTAACGACAGTTCGTCAAAATTATCTAATACCTGCAATGGTACACGGCGTTGTATCGATAGGCCGGTAATCGGCTTGTCCGCCAGACGTTGTTTTAGCTCGTCTTCAAGCATCGCATTAACTTCGGTTATTGCCGCGTTTTTACGAAGCTGTGCCACCCTAAACCTTGCGGCAAAATTACTATTGCGGAATTCATCAATAGCCAGAGTCACCTCGTCTAAGGAGTATCCCTGTTGCAAAAACTTGGTAAAACTACCGACCTTCTCCTGACGCCATTGTTCCTGCTCTACGCGCATGTCATAGAGTACTTGCTGGCACTGGGCAAAATGGGAAGTGTCGATTGGCGCCGATTGATTAGCGGGTGCGCTAACCTTTTCGTGTGGCGGCTTAGGCTTGGTCGAAGGTGAGTTTTCGGCCGTAAGTTGGTTGCTATCCGTTAAATTTTGCATGCCGTTGGCAGACGGCTTATCGTCATTAACGAAAAAAAAGAAGGCGGTCGTAACCACTGCCAACGCTGCTAAAGCGTAGTACTTGTTCTGCATACATCCCTGTACATTACCTATGATTCAGGGATTTACTTAAGCACCTTTTAAAGGGAACTTCAAGGCATCATCCACAGCTTCAGGCAACAGCGGAAATGCATGTTCACGGTAAGCCCGCGCATTGAGCGCTTTACTACCAATTAAATAAGCAGGCACCAGTAGCACCGGCGCCGGAAAACTGTTCCATTCCGGCAGAATAATGGCGGCCGCGATAATAGATAGCAGTGCAGCCTGACGCAGAATGACTGAACCTTTTTGATAAATCTTAGCGCGAAACTTAGCAATTGTAATAGCGCGATGGGCAACACGGGGATCCACATCTGCTAAAGCGGGTTGCCGGAACCAACCGACAAAATCAAAACGTGGCAACTTTGACAAAAGATTAGACAACGAAAACACCCTACCTTTATGTTGGAAAACTCAACTCAACAAGTGCAATAATAGCACAAATCAGGGTTATTTAGTAATCAGCCTGTTCTGGAATCAATATGTTAAGCGCCCTTTTTTGCAACCTCACCATTAATTCATTCGCTTCGTAGGGTTCGCCGTCGACCACATATTTTAGCGCTTCCCCTTGTTGATGTTTTACCTTAACACTACATGCCTGGGTGTAACCGGTATTAATACCCGGGTTATCTTCAGTCAGCCCGGAGTAAAGTAATTCGATTAAACTCAGGACGTGCTGGTTACCGCTTTCCTGTGGCTCTAGCCAGGTCAGATCCAGCTTGCCATCATCGATCATGGGGCTGCCCTTGCCCTGTGCTAGCAGCGTAGTTATTGGCGCTGCATTAGCAATAATCAGACTACTGGTTTGCCAGTGTTGCGGCTCATCATCATCCAGCGTAACGCATAAGTCCAGTATTTGGTTTTCGTTACAGGCACGCCAAAGCCCCTGCAAGTATGCCAATTGACCCAGCTTATTTTTGGCATCGCGATCAGCCTTTTCGATCATTTGCTGTTCAAACCCGATTGCTGCACATAGCAACATAGTGCGCCCATTAACATCGCCAACGTCAATCGCCCGGCTACGGCCTTCAATAATCGTCGTGCAGGCCGCCGTTACCGGACTTATCTTTGAACTCATCCCCCACAATGCCTGACTTAACGAGTTGGCGGTTCCCATAGGAATGATAGCCATTACTGTGTCAGAGTTTTTAACCTCGCTAGCCACCGCAGTTAGCGTGCCGTCGCCCCCACAGGCGATAATTAATTCTGCGTCAGCATCCAGTGCCTGCCTGGCCAACTGTTGTGCCCCGACCTGCTCGGTAGTCTCTAATATTTCCAGTTCAAAATAGGGCTGTAACAGGTTTTTTATATCCTGCTGACATTCCTTCCATTTACCACCGCCGGAAACCGGATTTGCGATAATCCAGGCAGTTTTCGCCAACAACATGCGGTTATCTTGTGCAAATGCCTTTAATTGTTCATGTTGCACCGAATTCAAGCGTGCCACATGGCGTTCAGCCTGAATTTGTTCGAGTATCGCGTCCACATCCATGGTTTTTGTTCTGGCTAACAGGTATGCCGCCACCATAAACACCGAACGGCCTCGGCCAAGTGCACAATGCACAAGCACATTGCGCTGGCTCTGCTGCTGTTGTTGTATCCACTGAATGGCCTGGTGGATTTGCTGTTCGGAAGGCGCTTTATGATCGAGCACCGGAATATTCAAATAATGGATATCTGCACTTTCCGAGGACCAGTCAAGTGCATCAAATTCGGCTGTAACGTCTAAAATAGCGGTAATGCCCTGCTGCTTTAACGCGTCAATATCACTACCGAACAGCCGCCGGCCTACATAAAGACTTTCTCCGACCTGGTGCCAACCGGCAAGACCATCGCGTTTTCGGGCCACTGCATTGTAAATTCGCACACCGAGTAAAAAGGGAATGAGAAGCCAGCGAATATAAACCGGTATCTGACCGCCCTCACGTTTGCGAAACACGTTGGCCATATTTAGCCAATAGGCTGATGCAATCATGGTCAACGCAATAAAAATCCAGCTAAATACGACTTTTAACGGCCAACCGGGTAATAAAATAGCGAAAAAGAGTGCAGCGATTGCGCCTATCAAATAATACAGTGGGATATAACTGACGTGCATGTCTACGCTCCTTTGTCGCACCAACAATGTCCATTATTTCGTATTGCTAAGGCGATAATCTCTATGCAACATTAGCACAATCTTAAGGTGTTTCATTTAATAAGGTCTTTAATGAACATTATCCACCATGGCGGGTTTAATCAAGTAACGGGCTCTTGTCACGAAATACTGTTATCGAGCCACGAGCGCTATTTAATTGACTGTGGATTAGCTCAGGGCGAGGACGTAACGACTGATGTTGATGACGAACACTTCGGTATTAACTTTTCGTTAGCTGGTTTAAACGCTGTCCTGATAACACACTGTCACCTTGACCACATTGGCCGTTTACCTTATTTGTTCGCTGCAGGTTACAAAGGTCCTGTCATTTGTACCTCAGCAACCGCAAAGTTGTTGCCGCTGGTATTAGCGGATGCGGTTAAAGTCGGTATTAGCCGCAACCCTGAATTGGTGGAGGCCGTGCTAGCCCGGCTCGGCCGGCAACTGCAACCGGTTGATTATGACCATTGGCTGACGTTATCAGATAATTGCCGGATACGGTTTAAGAATGCGGGTCACATTATGGGCTCGGCGTTTATCGAGATGGATACCCCGACACAACGCATTGTTTTCAGTGGCGACATCGGTTGCAAAAACACCCCGCTTTTACCTGATCCTGCGCCGTTAGAACACGCTGATTTGCTGCTATTAGAAAGTACCTACGGTGACCGTTTGCATGAGTCTCGTGAACAACGAAAGCAACGCCTTAAACAGATTATTAACCGCTGTAATGAGGATCGGGGTGCGGTACTGATACCTGCGTTCAGTATGGGCAGAACCCAGGAGTTGCTCTATGAATTTGAACAGATTTGGCACGAGCTAGCCAGCGCAGGACATCAACACTTCCCTGAAATTGTTGTAGATTCGCCCCTGGCTAGCGAATTAACCGAACTCTATAGCGAATTACATGAGCTGTGGGACGAAGAAGCAAAACAACGGCTTAGCAATGGTCGCCACCCATTATCGTTTGAACATTGCCATGTGATTCGGGATCACGAGCAGCACCAGGCATTGGTCAACCGACTGGCATCTACGGCTGAGCCGGTCATTATTATTGCCGCCAGTGGCATGTGCGCCGGCGGGCGTATGGTCAACTACCTGAAAGCGCTGTTACCCGATGCGCGAACCGATGTGCTTTTTGTTGGCTTTCAGGCACAGGGTACGCCCGGCAGGGATATTCAACAATACGGCCCAACCGGTGGTTACGTTGTATTGGATGGAGAGAAAATAACGATCAAGGCAGCAATACATACGTTAGGCGGATATTCTGCCCATGCAGACCAGGCCGAGCTGCTGGATTTTATTGGCAGCGCCAACGGTGCGGTAAAGCAGGTGCGGTTGATTCATGGTGAACCAGACGCGCAAGCGGCACTCGCACAAAAAATTAATGCGCGCTTCAGTATTCCGGTAGAGACAGCTGCCGGGACGTTGGGCGGGTGACAATCCAGCGACCTGACCGTGCCGAGCCCTGACGCTCTAACAAACCATCCCGTTTTAACCGAGATAAATGTTTTTCTACCGCGCGCGATGAAATCCCCAGTACCTCTGCTGCGCGCGCGGCGCTCCAGTCGGGTTGCTGTTCCAGTAAATGCAGCAGTTTCTCGCGGGTAGAGATTTTTTCCGAACCTATAAAGCCCTCCAATTCGGAGGTGTTACTGCGGTTCTTTTCCGAACTTACCCCCTGTTCTTTGTTCGGTAATTGCTCGGTAAGCTGTTCAACTGCCTGCCCGATTAACTGCAGGACAAAATCAATAAAACGGCTATTGTCATTATCAGCTATCGCTTGCTTCAAGCATTCATAGTACTGCGCTTGGTTGTTTTTAACACACTGCTCAAACGGAATTTCCAACAAAAAAGGATGCCATTGATGCAAAATCGCTTTTATCCATAATCTTGCAATGACGCCGTTAGCGCGTGCAAATGGCTGGATAAACTCCAAATCAAACAGGGTGTTGGCGGCATTTAGCAACGGGTGGTGGCGGACATCGCTATTGGCATGCAGGCGCTGACGCAGCATTTTAGAAATTTGACTGGCCGGAGCTGTCATATGCACCAGTCGGTTTTGCCGATAAACCCCCATGCCAGTACTACGATAATGTCCGGCATCAGTTGCGGGCTGGAGCAGCTGCGCATGCAGTTGCCGTAATGCTCTTTCATCGTTAGTGGAGAGACTTGCGACACGATCAAATAACGATACTAGCGTGCTTATGACTTGCGGCTCACCTAACGAATCAATAGCAAGGCTGGCGCGCAAAAAGTCTTCCCTTAGCGAATTAATGGGTGTTGTTTGCTCAAGTTTAACCTTTAATACACCAACGGCTTCGCTTGTGTAAGCGAGACGGCCTGCGACTTCGGCCACCGCCAGCATTGCCTGAGATAAGCTCACTTAGCGTCCTTTATTCTAATATAGATGACTATTTGCAAACTATTCGCTATAAACGCGATTTCGCCCTTCGTTTTTGGCGCGATAAAGCGCTTTATCAGCTCGTCTTACTAAGTCACTACGAGTATCAGCCTGGTCCAGTTCTGCTACACCAAAGCTTGCGGTTACCACGCCTGCTTTGTCAAATTCAATATCCGCCATAACTTGCCGTAATCTTTCTGCAAGTTCCATCGCGTTATCTAACTCAACTTCAGGTGCGATAACCAAAAATTCCTCTCCGCCCCATCGGCCTAGTGCGTCGGATTTTCGCATTAGGCTGTCGAGCGCTTTAGAAATACCTTTTAGCACCTCGTCGCCAACATCATGCCCGTAGTCATCATTAATCTGTTTAAAATTATCGATGTCGAAAATAATGACGCTTAGTGGATGCCCATGCCGTTGTGCACGACTCAGCTCCTCGTCAAGCGCCTGCTCCATGTGATAACGGTTCCATAGCTGTGTTAAGGCATCGGTATGAACCAAATGCTCTAACCGATCATTGGCTTGCTGCAGCTGGCTGTTTAATTGTTCAATTTGATAAGCGGAGGCGCCAATAGCCAAATCCTCTGCCAGTGTTTTAGCTGCTTGTTTTTCGTCATCTGTCCATTCGATAGACCGGCCTTGTAGCTGTTCCTGCCAACCGACAAACGAACGCCTCGGCGACAGCACCGTGCGTCCCTTAAATTGTTGCGTTTCGGTTTTTTCCGGCTGACCGGCCCAGGTTTTTACTTCCACGGCTTCGCGACGAAACATCAGCAGCCAACCATTTAACTCTTTTTCGTAAGGCATCGACACCGCGAGTAAGCCTCGAAAATCTGTGTCTTTTAGCAGCATTGAACAATCAGACGCACCTAGCTCGCGGCTGCTGTAAAGGCCGGTAATCCAGTGTTTTTTGCGTAGCCATTCAGCTAACTCGACGAGTGTACTAAGGGGAAGTTTCTCACCTACTTGACTGATTTCATTGCCGTGAACCAATACCACCAGTTCAATTTGAAATAGCTTTAACCAGCGCTTACCCTGACTTTTTAACAATTGTTCGGGCGCCATGATATCTTTATCAGGGTCCAGTAACGCTTTGCGACTTTGCTCAACCTTATCGAAAAACTGCAAGGCCTGATACTGACGCTGTAGCATCAACCGCTGACAGGCCATCATCACCAGTGAGTGCAACGCATGGCATTGATAAGGGTTCGTTTGTGCTGGTCGCAGGCCGTGGCATGACAAGATGCCCCAGAGCTTTTTTTCGTCAAAGATAGCTATAGAGAGCGATCGGCAGATGCCCATATTTTCCATGTAGACAGCATGTATAGGCGATACCGCGCGCAGCATGCCTAAACTTAAATCGAGCGGCTCTAACCCCTCAATATCGGGGTTCTGGACTAACTGAGCAGCGGGCATTGATGTCGACGCGATTTTTCGTACCGCATTAACCCGGTACATATCCCGCACTTGCGAAGGGATATCGCTAGCCGGAAAGTGCTGTCCCATAAAACTATCAATGTCGGCTTCGCGGAGGTGTTCAGCAACCACTTCGCCGTTCCACTCGCTATCAAATTTATAGACTAATACCCGTTCAAAATTACTGATAGCAGCGGCTGATTTAACTAATTGTTGTAACGCTTGTTGCTCGGTCCTGGTAGCCCGAACACGATCAAACTGTTGCCGCACCGTCGAAGTGAAATCCCCGGCTAACTTAACGTAAAGCGGTTCGATTTCGATAACAAACAGCTGTTGGCTTTGTGTCTGTCGGGTCTTGAACAATGTACAATAAACATCGACATCAGCTTGTTCAAAGGAGTATTCAAAAGATGCCGTCGGCGTCGCCGGATCCAGGCGGTTTGCAGCGTGCTGCATGGCAGTCATTAAATTATCAGCGAAACAATCTGCAGCGCTTTTGCCAAAAAGCTGCTCAGGGTTACACCCCAAAAAATTTTCGATGTTCTCACTGCAAGCGAGCACCTGCTGAAACTGAGTATCAAATGCAACAAGCGCGCCATGTCCCTGCACCGCACCGGGAATATGAATAGGCTCTTTAGCACAGTTTTCCAATGCTTCCGATAGCTCAGTATCATTCAATTTTTCTACCACCTTGCTCTCCCTAGCAACTTTGTTGTTGATAGATAGAATGCTGCTGCGCCAATAATGTATCAAAACCATCCATTGCGCCACTGATACAGCGCTGTTGCTGGCTGGAATTCAATTGCAATGTTTTTAACCAACGTTGAAATAATGACCAGGTTCCGCGCCGGTGGAAGTTAAAATATGCAAGTCCTGAGTTTCGATCACGGCGCAGTTGGCGCGCTAGTCTTTTCGCTAATATTTTACCGCCGGCTGTTGAGCCCTCTATCACGTACGCCATGCCTATAGCGCGATAGAAGCAGGGCTCCACCATCGCCGGCTGATAAGTTGGCGTAATCCCCTGAAGCTGATGAATATCCCGAATAATTTCGCGTAGCCTTGGCAAGTAGTAATAAGTACCACTGGATTGATCACCAAAATGATGCTGTAAGCTACGCTCGGCAGACGCCACGAAATCATGCAACACAAAAAGTGCATCCAGATAACCGTCATCATCAAGATCCGCTGACATCAATGCGCTAATCGGCGCTTGTTGCTCGACTTGTCGGTGTTTAGCCGCGGTCTGTTGACGCAATAATGCAAGTAACGATAAATTTTCCATATAGCTAAAACGGTACCTTGATTAATTTTGATCAGTCGCTGCGCTTTTCTTTTTGTCTAAGTGGCTCAGTTTAAAAGTTAAAGCGTTAACTCACGAAACACCTGCTGCAGCCGCACAACTTCCTGCTCAGCAAGCGGCTGTGGCGGCAACCTACCCCAGACAGGGTCAGGCCATGCTGGGTCATCGGTATAACGGGCAATGTGGTGCAGATGTAATTGCGGAACCTTGTTGCCGATGGCAGCAAGGTTTAATTTATCAGGCCGATACTCGGCTTTTAGCCAGTGATTTAAAAAAGCACTTTCCCGCCACAGTTGCTGCTGGTCGTTCTCGCTTAAATCAATGACTTCAATGATGTTTGGGATGCGTGGTACTAATAAAAACCACGGAAAATTCGCATCGTTTATGACTCTAACCTGGGACAACGGCCAATCAGCCAGATGCAAACTATCCTTAGCTAATTGCGGATGTAATTCAAACTCTGCCATATTGCTCTCCTGCCATAATATCCTTTAAAAACCGCTCAAAAATAGCGGCCGTATGGTCTAACGTGTCGACCAGTCGATGGTCATCATTCACAATATGTAAATCCGCGTTCATCGGTTGGGCAAAGCGCCAGCTATTTTCCACCGGCACAACGTCGTCGCGCCAGCCGTGAACAATGCTAACCGGACAGCTCAGGTTCAGGTTATCGAGATTAGTATATCCGCCAAGATAATAGGCAGGCGCCATTACAAACAATCCACTGCATTCGGTTGCACCGGCAACAGCTGTTGCTACGTAACCGCCCATACTAGAGCCGACCAGTAATAACGGACCTGAGGAGCAACCGTGCACATGCGCCTGCAATTGTTTAACGCGCTGATCAGCATCATATTCGCCCTCATAATCAAGGCTCTCGATCGAACAGCCAAGTTTTTGTGCGACCTCAGCTAAACGCTTTATTTTTGTGCCCCAGGGACCGCTTTCTTTTCCGTGATTAAAAATAACGTGCATAGTCTCTTGTATATCGTGTTCAATTTATCTTATAAAAAACGTATAGTGTATTGTTGTAGCAAAGTTAATGCGTACAACGCGACGTAACGGTGAATTCAATTGATAGTAGCACGGCTTGTCACTGTATTATTAATCCTTTTGGGGGCTGTATTACCCTTGGATACAGCCATTGCTCAGGATCCCGACATTCGTTTTGGTGTAAACGCCGCGCCGCCTTTTCATATTCCCGAGTCGATGCAGCAAAAGCAGCAGATACCGGCCGGCTTCTGTGATGCACTAGTTGAAACCGTATCACAGCAACTACCCGACTACACAATCGAAGTTAGCCGGTTACCGCAGATACGTATTCGTCGCTTAATGAAGCGAGAACAGAACCTTTGCTTTCCCTGTTTAATAAAGCGCAGCTCGTATAATCCTGATTACTATTTTAGTGACACAGTTAATCTTTATCCCCCGCATGGAATTATCACGCGTAAATCAGTAGCCGAACAATTACGCCAACAGTTTGGTGAGCAAATTAGTTTTGCCGATATAGCCAGCCAAACCGAGCTACGTTTTGCTCAACCCAGTGGGCGTAAATACGGTGATATTCAGCCCATTTTAGAAGAGCACCTGATTGATACAGACAAATATCAGGACGTATTTGGTAACAATGCGACCTACAACCTATTGTCTATGATCGCGACAGATCGAGTTGATTACACAGTCGATTACCCGATGATGATAAAACTCTATCGACAACTCGGCGCGGTGAACACAGCAGAAAGCCAGTTAACCTTTATTCCGATTACCGAATACCAGCAAAAACCTATAATCGGTGCCATCGGTTGCGCCAGAACCCCCTGGGGTAAACAAGCTATCGACGCCATTAATTCTGTTTTGCCGAAAATTAAACAGAATAAAGAATTTAATCGCAGTCTCGATTTTTGGTTGGGCACGGATCGGCCCAAATAGCGCAATCACTGTGACGCGTTCACGGGAGGTGAAAATGAAAAGCTGTAAGATACTCATGCTAATTGCTTTTTGGTCTGCTATTGCAATTGGTCAGGCCATGCAGCAAGTTCAGGCAGAAGATGACCCGGCAGATATTATTTGGGGAGTTAACACCTCACCACCGTTTCATATTTCACAGGGCGACTATCAGGGAGAAGGTATCTGCGACGTATTAGTCGATGTTATGAAACAAGAACTGTCCGAGCTACAGCAACAAATTCGTCAATTACCCGCGCGCCGTATCACCCTGTTAATGAAACGCGAACGCAATTTGTGCTTCCCCTGTCTAATCAAACGTTCCAGCTACAACGCCGAGTTTAACTATACCGATACCACACACAGCTATCCGCCGCATGGTATCGTTGCGCATGCCAACGCCGCTAAAAAAATTACTGATCGCTACGGTAACCCGGTTTCCTTTGAGGCTTTAGTGCAGGATAGTCGCTTTCGGTTTGCACAGCCTATAGAGCGTCGCTACGGCGAGCTGCAACCGTTGGTCGAAAAACATCTTATTGGCAAATCACATTACCGTATCGTAACCGGGGATAACGCCCACGTTAATTTAATGACCATGATGTTGAATCACCGTGTCGATTACACCGTTGATTACGAGATGATTAAACGATTTTATGAAGCCGACCAAGTCAATGAAACCGACGAACAGTTGGTGTTTTTACCGATAGCGGAATATCAGGGTAAGGTTATCGAAGGCGCCATTGGCTGCAGTAATAACGACTGGGGCAAACGCGCTGCTGAACACCTTAATAGTGCTGTTGAGCGGCTGCAGGCCAACGCTCGCTTTCAGCAAGCGCTGGACCAGTGGCTGGGTGAGCAACGGCCTAAACCGTAAGCCCCCAATCGTTGTATGCTTCGCGTGCAAGCTGTTCACGAAACTGTGGCGCAGCGATGTCGATTAGTGCGCGGGCGCGCTCAGTCATGCTTCTGGCACGTAAATTCGCGATGCCATGTTCGGTGACAATATAATGCACATGGGCGCGCGTCGTTACTACGCCGGCGCCGGGTGCCAGTAACGAACTGATACGGGAAACCGTTCCGCCACAGGCTGTCGATGGCAAGGCGATAACTGAACGGCCGCCCTCCGAAAGGCTTGCCCCGCGAACAAAGTCCATCTGCCCGCCCACACCAGAATAGATCTTGGTACCGATTGAATCAGCACAAACCTGACCACTTAAATCAACCTGCAGGGCGCTGTTAATCGACATAACCTGCTTATTTTGCCGAATCACCGAGGTATCGTTGGTGTACTCAACATCCAAAAAGAACACCTCTTGGTTATCGTCGACAAAATCGTACAGACGCTGCGATCCCATGGCAAAGGTTGTCACGATTCGGCCGCGATGCTTGCGCTTACGCGAGTTATTAATAACACCACTTTCTACCAGCGGTAATACCCCATCCGAGAACATCTCGGTGTGAATACCCAAGTCCTTATGGTTACCCAAGCAGCCTAATGTGGCATCGGGTATCGCCCCTATCCCCATTTGCAGACAATCACCATCGTCTATAAGGCTCGCCACCTGTTCGCCAATTTTTTTAGTGGTTTCATTTTGCGGCGGCTGCTGGTGCAAAGGTAACTCAGCTTCTTCGACAAAGTAACGATCAAAACGGCTTAACGGAACTAACGCATCACCATGTGTCCGTGGCATTTTTGGGTTAACCCAGGCAATTACTTTTTCAGCGGCCTGCAGCGCTGCCCGCGTGGCTTCGACCGAAATTCCCAGGCTACAGTTACCATGCTTGTCTGGTGGTGAAACCTGAATAATCGCGGCGTTTAACGGTTGCTCCCCTGAGCGAAATAATTTCGGTATTTCGGACAGAAAAATCGGCACATAATCTGCTAAGCCGTCGTTGACCGCTTTGCGGGTAGACGCCCCAACAAAAAACGCACGTTGTCGTAAATGGCCCTTCAGAGCGGGATCACTCAAGGATTCGCTGTATTCAGTATGTAACTGTAATAAGGTTAAGTTCTGGCGCGAAACAGCTACATTTTTTAATCCCTCAAGTAATTTGTAAGGGGTTGCCGCCATTGACTGGCACCAAATGACATCATTGTCCTGTAATATTTCCAGTGCTTGCTCTGCGCTGTTAACTTTCATCGATCATCCGTCTCTTGTTGACCATTAAAACTTCAGGCATTTTATCACAATGTCCCTAGCACTGTTGTGGACATTAGGGGTACCCCTTTTAATTTTTGACAATCACCGTACAATGAACCGATCTAATTTTTAGAATCATTAACACCAAGGAGTGTTCACTGTGGATGTGGATTTACTATCCCGCTACTTTCTGGCGATTTATTTTTTGGTGATTGGCGTTCACTACACTAGCGTTGCACTCGGCCGCTTGCAGCGTACCGGGCAGTCTCATATTAATGCAGGCAGAACCGGAACCAAACCCTGGATTGTTCGACAAACGTTTAACTTTTTTCGAACCGCCATTTTAGTGCTCTGTGTGTCTCGTTTACTGCTACCAACCGACAGTTACCTGGGTCGTTTTGACAGCCTGTACCAATTACCTGTGGTATTAACGGGTATCGTTTTAATGCTGGCTTCGCTAAGCATTGTCAGCTATGTGCATTCATACATGGGCAGTGAGTGGCGTTCGGGCGTTGCTGATGGCGCAACACAATTGCTGACTGAAGGCCCTTATAAGTACTCTCGTAACCCTATGTTTATCGGTATTATGCTGGGCCAGCTGGGCTTCTTTTTTAGCTTACCCAGCCTGTTCACTTTAATTTGTTTTATTGCCGGTGCCACCGCTATCATTAGCCAGGCGAAACACGAAGAGAACGCACTAAACGCCTTGTATGGCGGACCCTACGAACAGTATAAGCAACAGGTTTCGCGGTGGCTGTAACGGCATTTAACAAATGTTTTAAGGGCAAACTTTAATCTGAATAAATTCAAAGAGATTGGCTTTTTTAACACAGTCTTTACAA
>Ga0208813_1000223_pt1 | contig 50362 bp, 43 predicted proteins | sample MalvireepMed_904_FD_184250 | JGI IMG/M metagenome (GOLD analysis project Ga0208813, IMG submission 184250) | Marine viral communities from the Global Malaspina Expedition - Malaspina viral metaG DeepMed_904 (SPAdes) (version 2) | ecosystem: Environmental > Aquatic > Marine > Oceanic | place... | reverse complement strand
CCAGGAAAACTCTGGGGTTTATTCAGCCAGACATAATTTTTAAAGAGCAATTGCAACAGGCTATGAGCGAGTGTTGCAGTTATTAGTTGAATCTAGGAAAGAAGTATTTTTATAAAATCACAACAGAAAAGCGCCGAACGCAGGGGCTGCGTTCGGCTTAATTTGGAAAGGTGAGTGCGGTACTCTGTATGGAATAGTTATACTTAAACATGGTGTCCTCGAAACCCGATGACACCATCATAGCCGCTAAAAAATTTAAAGCAAGTCCGCCACTAATCGTCTAGATTAAAGGGGTTTTCCAATGACCGCGACGGCTCAGTAAACCAGACTGGGCCTTGTTCGCTCATATAAAAATGGTCTTCTAAACGCACGCCAAATTTATCCGGCTGTATCACCATGGGTTCGTTGCTAAAACACATGCCCGGGGCTAATAAGGTTTTATCCCCGCCCACTAAATAAGGCCATTCGTGCAAGTCCATACCTATGCCATGCCCCGTACGATGCGGCACGCCGGGTAATTGATAGTTATCTTTTAAGCCAATGTTGGCTAATTCGTCGCGAACGGCATCGTCGACTTCTTCGCAAGCACGGCCATTAGCCGCCGCATTAAAGGCGGCTAACTGCAATTGTTGTTCGTATTGCCAAAAGGTTTTTTGTTCATGCGTGGCTTCGCCAAAGGCATAAGTTCGGGTGATATCCGAGTGATAGCCATGCAACTTGCAGCCGGTATCAATTAATACCCAGTCATTTTTCTGTAGATGCTGCTCGTAATTAACTCCGTGCGGGTAACTAGTCCCCTGGCCAAATAAAACGATGCAGAAGAACGAACCACTGGCACCCACGCGGCGATGGGCTTCGTCAATAAATGCGCGCACTTCTGAGGCACTAAGGCCTTCGTGTAACATGGCTCCGGTGGCACGGTGCACAGCCAGCGTCATGTCCATGGCACGTTGTATGAGCTTTAATTCTGCTGCTGACTTGTGCATGCGGCAGGCCGCGGTAATGACTTTTGCATCCACCATCTTTGCCGCCGGATAGCGTTCTTCAAGATTGGCAATGATGCTGTAGGAACAGGATTCATCCAGCGCCAGCTTGCCTTCGGTCAGCCCCTGAGCCTGTAAAAACTGTACAAAGTGATCATAGGGCGACTCGTGTTCGTCCCACAGTAACGTGTTTAGAGGCACCACCATGGCCTGCGTTAGCGAGCCCACTTCAAAAGCCGGCGCAATCAAGGTGACATCGCCCTGCACCGGCACAATCGCCCCGACCAGTCGCTCACTGGCGTACCATTGCAAGCCGGTAAAATAAGTTAAATTTGTGCCCGCGTTCAAATACATAGCATCAATACGATTTGCCTGCATCAGCGCTTGTGCTTCTTTAATGCGAGCCTGATATTCCGATAATTGAATTGGCTCTAAGTCCGCGGTCATACCATCAAGGCTTTTAAGCGCTTGCTCTGCTGTTAATGTGCCTACACCCTGAGTCATCTACATTACTCCATCATTTGCGTTTAGCAGTAAGATATTTGCCCATTATCAGGGTATACTTGGATAAAAATAAACCGTAGAGCGATAAAATGTGGTTAAAACGCCTTTATCAGCGTAACAAAGTGCTAATTATTATTTTTCTGGCCTTCTTGCCCTCGATATTATTAGCGTTGGGTATTTACTGGCTTATTAGTGCACTATTTTTTGACGAAAGCACGACTTGGGGCTGGTCCACGATCGGTTGGATTTTGCTAATTTTTATTGGTTTTTGGCTATTGGCAGCCATTGCTAACGCCGACAAAATATTCTTTGCCGGTAAACGCTGACCCAGAAAAGTAACCGCTTGTATGCAATTGTAAGAACATGTTATCCATTTGATTTATAAATAAAAAGCTATTTTGCGTTTATCCGCCACCCGGCTAATAATAACAATATATCAACAACGGGGAACAAGCATGGCGGTAAAATTTGAAGATCGCCCGATTGAGCAGGTACGGGAACAAACCATTGATCAGCTGGTGATGAATTACAGTCACGGCTTCATTTCTGCCGAGGCCTTTGAGCGCCGTTTAGATCAGGCTATGGATGCCACCGAGCATGCACAACTGGCCGCACTGGTCGAAGATCTTGAACTAAAGCCTGACTCGTCTTATGACCACATGAAAGAACAGCAGTTTTCCCCGCAATATGGTGAGGGTCGGGTAGAACCGACCGAAAACGTCATTTCAATTTTGTCCTCGAATGAACGTTCCGGGGTATGGACGGTTCCTAGTCAAATCACCATCTATTCGCTGCTGGGCTCTGCGGAATTGGATTTTACCGACGCCATTTTCAGACAACCTGACGTTACCTTGAAAATCATCGGTGGCCTGTCCAGTCTGGAAATATACGTGCCTGAACAAGTGACACTCAGTACCAATGTGTTCAATATATTGGGTTCCACCGAAAATAAAGCACCGTCACTGGGCAACCTGAAACAAGCGCCGCACATTCGTATTGAGGGTATTCAGGTTTTAGGTTCGATCGAAATTAAAGTCAAACGCACGATGAAAGAAAAGTTTGTCGCCTTCGCCAACAGCCTAAAAAGCACCTTTCAATCTCACTAAAGTCGGAGTAAATTGAAGCTAACATTCAAATAAATAGGGAGTTAGCTCCATGAAACTCTATGAAATGGCCAAAGCGCCAAACCCACGCCGAGTGCGCATGTTTCTAGCCGAAAAAGGCTTGCTGGACGAGGTTACCTGTATCGAGATTGACCTTGCCAAAGGTGAAAACCTCAGTACCGACTTTAGTGCTAAAAACCCCATGCAAAAAGTCCCTGTGCTAGAACTTGACGACGGCACCTGTATTAGCGAAACCACCGCGATCTGTCGTTATTTTGAAGAGCACTACCCAGACAGCCCAAAACTATTGGGTAACGATGCCAACGAAAAAGCCATCATCGAACAGTGGACTCGCTGGGTCGACTTCTATCTGTTCCTGCCCATTGGCATGGGCTTTCAGCACACCACTGATTATTTTGTGCACCGCATGAATCCGATCAAAGAATGGGGCGAATCAAACATTGAACAGGCAATGAAGTTCTTCGACTTCTTAGACAACCATTTAAAAGACCATGACTACATTGCCTGCGGACGCCTGACAGCAGCCGATATTAATGCGTTTTGTTCAGTTGATTTCGGTAAGGTAGTTAACTTACGCGTTAATGAATCGCACCCTCACCTCAAGCACTGGTACGAGCGAATAAAAACGCGTCCGTCGGCTGCTGTTTAGGACATCACCATGCAAATGAACTGGCAGGATTTGTCCGGCAAACTTTCGGGACTATGGCAAACCGAGCTTTATAAAGCCGGTGAAACTCCGATCTTTTTATCGCAAGTCATTATCGCTATCGTCCTTATCATCATTGGCTTTGTCGTTGTAAGGTGGTTAGGAGCCAATTTGGCCAAACGTGCACTGCGTTCCAGCGGAGCATCAGAAAACACCGTCTATGCCTTTCGCCGGCTAATATCTTTTTTTGCCTACGTTATGATTGTACTGATCGCTCTGCCTATAGCGGGCATTCCCATTACAATCTTTGCAGTACTCGGTGGCGCCTTAGCCATTGGTGTCGGCTTTGGTGCACAGAATCTGCTAAACAACTTGATTTCCGGCATTATTCTGATTGCCGAACGGCCCATTCGCATCGGCGACATTGTCGAACTTGAAAAAGAACGCGGTCGGGTCGAGGAAATTGGTAACCGCTGTGTACGCATTCGTCGCTACGACGGTGTGCATGTGTTAGTGCCGAATAGCTACTTTCTCGAGCAACGGGTGGTTAACTGGACCCTGGTATCAGCGGATATTCGCTCGGTAGTCTCAGTCGGCGTTGCCTATGGCTCGCCGGTCGAGAAAGTCAGAGACTTAATGCAGCAGTCAGCCGAGGAACACGAAAAGGTATCTAAGGACTATCCGGTTGAGGTCTTCTTTGAAGAATTTGGAGATAACGCACTGACGTTTAACTTGTTTTTCTGGACCAGTGTACACCAACCCATGGCTATCCGCCGAGTGCAATCCGATGTGCGGTTTAAAATCAATGCGCTGTTTGCCGAGCACAATATTGTTATTGCCTTCCCGCAACGCGATATTCACCTGGATACCAGCAAGCCGTTGGAAATCCACCTGAAAGATCCCAGCGAACAACAAAAAGGCGCCTAACAAGGCGCCTTTATAATCATCGCAGAAACTGAGAGCTAAAACTCGCGTTTATAAGTAAGCGAGAAACTTACTCCACGTGTCTCTGAACGCAACAGCGTATTATCAAACTCAATCTCTTTATCCTGGTTCAACATGTTCTGAACTTTGAGGGTAATTTGCGAGTTGAAGTCAGGGTAATAGCTGTACACCGCATCCAGTGAATGGAAGGGTTGCTCAAACGAATCGCCACGACCATCGATGCCCGGAATGATAATACGGTCACCGAACACGTTATACACTAATGATGCCGAGTGCATGCCGTTATCTGAATCGAAGCCTAACTGCGTATTCACCACCCACTCTGAATGACCCGTTAAGCGTCGCTCAGTATTAGTGATGGAGGTTGAAACGCCGGTTTGCTCAACGATGTTCTGGGTGTCGAGGGTAATGCTTGAATCACTTAAGGTCACATTTCCCGATACGAAGAAATTATTACTTAAGCTCTTCAGCCATTCCACTTCAGTACCGTACACTTCGCCGGTTTCAGCATTAGCAATACGCACCAGTGGTGGACCATCCTGCGACGGTGACTGTACCGATTCAATCGGGTTTGTCATGTCTTTATAGAACAGGCCAACCGACAAGGTATCTCCATTGTCCTGATACCACTCCCAACGCGCATCAAAGTTATTGATCTCGGTTGTTTCCAAACCTGGAGTACCACCTACCGGGAACAACGTCAGTGGATCCAGGTAGGTTGAACTGGACACTTCACGCAGATCCGGACGCACCACGGTTTTACCGTAGCTAAAGCGTAGTTGCTGCTCGTCAGTCAAAAAGTAAGTCAGCGCCAGTGACGGATACAAATCATCTTCCTGGAACGCCAGATCCGCCAGATCTTCCACGGTCGGGCTGGTTGGCAAATCAATCTCGCCGGTTTGCGGAACCAATGGTACTACCGCCTGGCGGAAATCTTCCCAACGAACACCGGCGGTTATGCGCCATTTTTCATCAAAGAAGAAATCACCTTCAAAATAATATGCGTCAATTGCCTGGGCAGAGATATAGTCATCACCTGCAACTGTGGTGTCGTTAAGAATCGGCAAGAAGCCAAGCTCTGCGTTTGCGATGACGTCATCGTTCAGGATTTCACTTAGTTGATAGCCTTCCAGGATGCTGGAATCGCTAAACGCACGAGTGTTGACGTCGAATCGACGGTTGGTTGCGTAACGCGTTTTCTGTACAAAGTCAGCGCCCGCTTTCAGGGTAATATCCCAGCTGTCTAACATAATCGGCAGCGTTACATTCCCGCCCCAGTTTTCGACCTGGTCGTTCAAGTCTTGAAAGTTATAACGTGCAGCCGTTGTCGCATTGGTTAAAACACTCTCGTTTTCGCGATCAAACATTCCGTCGTCATTGCTATCCGTCAGAATAAAACGCGTCTCGATATTGCCCGGTGCATAACGGCTTGAACGTGACTTCGAGTATTTCCAGTCAGCGCCTAAGAAGTTCCAGTCGGTAAAGGTATGCATACCTTTAACTTGATTCGCCACCATACGACGCTCCTGATAGGTCACATCGTATGAACGGATACGCTGGTCAGAACCAAAGTTAATATTGTTACTGTTACCGAGCTTTTCACGGAACTGATCTTCGGTGTCATTTAAAATAACATGGCTAAAATCGACTTTATGGTTACTGCCGTAATTAATACCGGCGGTAAACATTCCGGACCAGGTTACCTGCTGTTCGGTCGACTCAACATCATCCCAGCCACGCAAAATGGTGTAGGTGCCATCCGGGTTAAGACTCCAGTCTTCACCTAAGTATTGCTCCGACACTTCCCACTCGTTGTCATACGCAGCTGTGGCTAAAAAGCCAATAGCCCATTTGTCGTCGATGTCATAACGATTGCCATAGGTCAAATCCAGACCATAATCCGGGTCGATCGTTTGTAGGCTTGGGTCATAATCGCGATTTAACGCCAACGCAACATCGCGGTTTTGCTCTAACGAAATATCATCCAGGAACGTACGTTGATCCCACAGGCTCTGCAGCATTTGTGGTGCAGCACGGGTCCCATCGTCTTTGCCGTTCCAGTTACTGCCGCCGTCATACCAGTAGGCGTCATCAAAGTTTTCGCTGTTTCCACCCACTTTGACTGATGCATTAAAGACTTCTTCGCTGGGCGCTGATTTCAAGCGGATATCAACATTACCACCGCCAAAGTTGGCGGGCATAGATGCCGAATAGGATTTTTGCACGGCCAGGCTTTCGATGATGTCGGCCGGGAATAAATCCAGTGGGATTACCGCGCGGGTAGGATCAGGACTAGGAACCGACATACCATTTAGCTGGGTACTGGAGTACCGTTCACCCAAACCACGCACATAAATGAATTTGCCGTCCACCAGCGTTAAGCCCGTTACCCGACGAAGTGCCGCTGCCGCATCACTGTCACCGGTACGGGAAATCTGCTCAGCACCCATGATGTCAGCAACAAACGCTTGCTCTTTGCGTTCCTGCACTACCGCCGCAGCACTGCCTTGTAATCGGGTACCCGTGGTTACAACTTCTTCGATAACCGTTTCGGGTGAGGCTTGTTGTTCAGTAGCAGAAGATTGTTCAGTAACAGATTGCTCCTGTTGTTCTTGTAATGCATACGCACTTTGCGATGACAAGCCCGTTAAAACCGCAAGAGTAAGGCTCGCCAGAGGAAATTGTTTGGCTCGCATGATAGTAACTACCTCTTTTATACAGTGAAAACCGGGGCACACAATCCTTTGCGTGCCCACGGTTTAGGGTGCGGTGTTATTCCAGACCTACAGTCCAGCCTGCAGTCCAGTCATTATCTGCGCTAACTGCACCAACAAAGTCTGCGTTGTCAAAGAAGGTGTCGCCACTTAAGTCAGCAGCTGCCGCGTCCGTTGCGGTTACAATGCCTTCCAGTGCTTCAGCGGCTGTCACAACACTGTTGCCTTGCTGACCCAGGAACCACTGTTCAAGGTCTACGTCAGACGTGCCAAACTTGAAGTTTTCGCCGTTATCACATGCCATTACCGAGTGCGTCATGCTGATACCGCCATCCTGCAAGTGACCCTGGCTGACCGGGTTGCTCTCAACTTCTAAACATTCTCCCATACCGGCAGGGCCTGATACGATGGTGTTGTAGAAAGTCGCCTGAGTACCTTCGCGCAAGTAGATACCTTCAGATGAGTTCTCGCCGGCAAAGGTGTTTCCGATAATGGTCAGGTTAGCCAGTGTCGGGCTCGACATAGGTTCAGCTGCCGGGTTAGAACCGTCGTTATCCGCTTCGATACCACGGTTCGCGTCTGAGTTGTCCGGATTCTGGCGTACCAGTACATATTGCAATTTGCCCTGATAACCGTTATCCCAATCGATGCTGTCGTCCTGCATGTTGGTCAGCACTACATACTTGAAGTTAACGTTACCACCGAACATTTCGATGCCATCATCCGAGTTGTTGTGCACTTGAATGTACTCGACGGTTGTACCTGAACCGACACCACCAAAAGTGATACCGTTTAATTCGTTGTCAGGTGCAATTTCGAAGCCACCGTTCATGACACGCACGTAACGCAAAGTACCCGAGTTATCAGCACTATCTGTACCACCGAACACCGCGCCTTCTTCAGCACCTTCAACTTGCAGCGCACAGTCAGAGCCATCTGACGGACATTTATTGCTTGGTGCATTACCCAATACAATCAAACCGCCCCATTGCCCCGGCATACCGTCGCCGCTTTCTACATCAATTGCAGAGGTTAATGAGATAGGTTCCTCTGCAGTACCTTGTGCGTCAATTTCTGAACCACGGCTGATGACCAGGTAGTCATTACCCGTGCGGCCATAGACCGTAACACCTGGTTCAATGGTTAATGTTGCAGAATCAACATTGTCGCCGCCGATAAATACCGGACCAGTCAGCGCGTAGAAATTGCCTGCGGTTAATGTCAGGTCATCCGTGTAACGACCTTCTAATTCACAGGTTGTCGTTGAACCATCAATAGGCGTGATAGCTTCAGTGCCGGCCGGGCAACCGGCTACCGGTGCTTCTGAACCACCAGCAGTCACTTCACCGCCGCCAAAACCAAAGGCCCAGCCTTGACGCCAATCGTCGCTGCCACCGACAGCACCGATAAAGTCGACCGCTTCAAAGAAGCTACCGTCAACCGTATTCGACACGTCCTGACCTGCGCCCAGCAATGGAGAGCCGCTCATTGGCTGGCCATTGGCAGATAACATCACTGATTCACTGATAAAGTTGTTCGCCTGGTCGTTTAAGAACCAGTCTTCCAGGTTTACGTCTGTGTCGCCGTACTTAAAGTTCTCGCCATTTGAACAGGCAAATACCGAGTTTTCCATACGGATAGTATTGTCAGCCAGGTGCCCCTGAGATACCGGATTGCCCTCGACTTCAAAGCATTCACCCATTTCTGATGGCCCGGTTACTACTGTGTTGTAAAACTGAGCGCCCGTACCTTCACGTAGGTAAATACCCTCTGACGAATTCTCGCCCTGGAAGTTATTACCAACGATGGTCAGGTTAGCAAGAATAGGGTTAGACATAGGTTCAGCAGCAGGGTTAGAACCGTCGTTATCGGCTTCGATACCACGGTTTGCGTCGCCACCGTTTTTATCATGCTCCACATATACAAACTGCATGCGACCCTGGTAACCGTTATCCCAGTCGATGCTGTCGTCTTGCATGCCGGTTAATACAACGTGTTTAAAGTCGACGTTACCACCGAACATTTCGATGCCGTCGTCCGAGTTGCCGTGAACCTGTAAATATTCAACCGTTGTGCCTGAACCAACGCCACCGAAGGTGATGCCGTTTAATTCGTTATCTGGTGCGATTTCAAAACCACCATGCTTAACCACTAAGTAACGAAGTACGCCCGAGCTGTCGGTCTCATCGCTACCGCCAAATACTGCGCCTTCTTCTGCACCTTCAACCTGCAAAGCACAGTCTGAGCCGTCAGCAGGACACTTATTGCTGGGTGCGTTGCCTAAAATGATGAAGCCGCCCCACTGTCCCGGTGCTGTTTCTTCGCCCAGAACATCCTGCGAAGAGGTCATGATGATCGGCGCGTCTGCAGTACCTTCTGCCATGATTTGCGAATCACGGCTAACGACTAAATAATCGTTGCCCTGGCGGCCGAAAATAACCGTGCCCGGCTCAACCGTAAGTACCGCTGAATCCGCTTTGTCGCCGCCCACAAAAGTTGGGCCGTCAATGGCATACATAACCGTTGTGCCGTCTTCAAGGCTGTTGATTAACGTTGTGTCTGCTGTAATGCGTCCCGAAAGAACCTGAACCTGAACTTCTTCGCCCAAGGCTTCTGACGCCGCAAGCGACAATGAGCCACTGGTTTCGCCTGGTAAGTCAACACCGGTGTCGCCGCCGGTATCTCCGCCATTGTCCCCACCTGTACCCGGGTCCGGCTGTTCTACCGTGGCACCGGTATCAATATTGATGTCGCCACCGCAACCTGCCAGAGCAAGTGCTGCCGCAACAGCAGAAGCTTTAAATAACGTTTGAAGTTTCATTGAGTTCTCCCGACCTTCTATTTTCGGTTTTGAATTGACGGGAGTGAGATTAATAAGCTTGCGTGACAGATATGTGACAACTTCAAACTGTCATAAAAGATTCACCGTTCTGAAACCTTGCGTTGATCTGTTTTGTTGCCTACAAAGTAAACAGTTCAAAACCCCATAACAGGAACTAACAATGAAAAAGCTTTTGCTTGCAACGGCCGTTGCCGTGAGTTTTTCAAGTTTTGCGCAAGACCGTTTTGCCGATGTACAAATTAACGCTGAAGAAGTTGGCACTAATGTCCATATGTTGACGGGTGCCGGCGGCAACATGGCGTTAATGCCCGGCCCCGATGGCGTGCTGCTTATCGATGACCAATATCAACAAATGGCTGAAAAGGTCGGTGCTAAAGTCAACGAACTGACCGGTGAAGATGTACGCTATGTCATCAACACGCATTTTCATGGCGACCACGTCGGCTCAAATATGTGGCTGCGTCAAAACCATGATGCAACCATTTTAGCTCACGATAACGTGCGTGAACGGTTAAGCAGTGATAGTGATTTTGACGCAGCCGGCCTGCCGCAACTCACCTTTGATTCAACCGTTACGCTGCACATCAATGGCGATACCGTGCACGTATTTTACCTGCCTAATGGCCACACAGACGGTGATGTCGCCGTGTGGTTTGAAGAGGCCAACGTACTGCATCCGGGCGACCTGTTTTTTAACGAGCGTTTTCCGTTTATCGACCTGGGTAGCGGCGGTGACGTCGATGGCTACATCGAGAATGTCGAGACGCTGATCAGTAAGATTAACGATGATACGGTCATCATTCCGGGCCATGGCCCTAAAGCAACGCGCGCCGATTACCAACGCTTTGTTAATATGATCAAAGAAACCAAGGCAGAAGTTGATGCAATGCGTAATCAGGGTATGGCATTAGAGGATGCGCTGGGTAACGGCCTCAGTGAGAAGTGGAGCCCGTGGGCCTGGAACTTCATCACCGAGGAACGTTGGATTAAAACACTCTACTAAGTCTATATTAGCCGAAATTCCATGGCCAACTCATCGCAGTTGGCCTTTTTCGGGCACAATTCACAGTCCTTCATCACCTTTTCCGGCAGTGTATCCTTGCTGCAATGACTAAAGTTTTGTTGTTCAAAAAAGTCCGGTACCCGGGTTAATACGATCACCCGTTTTAAGTGTAACTGGCGCGCTTTATCCAGTAGCTTTTCTACTAATAAGCGCCCCTGGCCTTTGACACTACTTTTGGGATTAACGCCTAACGAACGAATTTCTGCCAGCCCTGTGGTGTAGATATACAGAGATGCACAGCCCATCACCTGACCATCAATTTCGGTCACCGCGAACTCATTAATCGAATGAATAATATCGTCTTTAGCCCGCGGTAGGTTTTCGCCTGCCATCGCCCAATGCCCGACTAAACCGACAATTGCGTCAATGTCTGACAGATTGGCATCACGCACGCTAATCTGTTGCTGTTGCCGAACTTTTTTTAACGCGGCGGTTACCTGCTGGCGTGACGTGCCACCCAGTGCCTGACGTTTACTTAACAAAGATTTAAGCGAAAGCCACTCATAGACATCCTCGCGGATATTGGCGTTTACGCGTTGCAATTGGCTTAGCGCCAATGCCTCCAGTGGTTGGCGTTGGCTGATGGCTAATTGCACCAGCTCACCGACCTGGTGATGTGCTTGCCTAAATGGAACACCTTTTGCGACCAGATAGTCGGCAAGTTCGGTGGCGTTGGCGTAGCCTTGTTGTGCAGCCTCTCGACAACGCTGATGATTAACCGTAAGCCCGCGCAAACATTGGCTGGTGATCTGAAGCGCCGCGCGCCAGTGCTTGAACGCATCAAACAAGCCTTCTTTGTCTTCCTGCAGATCTTTGTTGTAGGCCAACGGCAACGACTTCAATGTCATTGTCATCGCCATCAACGATCCGGTCACGCGTCCGGTTTTGCCCCGCACTAACTCCAGCGCGTCAGGGTTTTTCTTTTGCGGCATTAATGATGACCCTGAGGTGACGTCATCGGCCAGCTCGATAAACCCGGCTTCACCGCTGTTATAAAAAATCAGATCTTCAGCCAGACGCGACAGGTGCAACATCGACAACGACGCTGTGCTTAACAGTTCAATGACATAATCACGGTCAGATACCGCATCTAAACTATTTAAACAGGGCTGGTCAAAGCCCAATTGGTGCGCTAATTGCCGGCGGTCGATCGCATAAGCGGTTCCGGCCAGCGCACCACATCCCAGCGGTGACTGATTCAGCCGCTTTGAGGCGTCCGTTAACCGCTCCTGATCGCGTTTAAGCATTTCGACATAAGCCAAAGCCCAATGCGAAAACAGCACGGGCTGCGCTCGCTGCAAATGGGTGTAGCCCGGAATAACCGCATCAATTTCACGTTCTGCTAACAGTGCTAACTGCTGCTGTAAGTCGCTCAAGTTCTGGGTTAAATCAGTCACTTGCTGACGACACCATAGCCGTAAATCAGTCGCTACCTGGTCGTTACGACTACGTCCGGTATGTAGCTTTTTACCCAGGTCGCCAACCAGCGCGACTAATTCCCGCTCAACAAAAGAATGGATATCTTCATCACCTGCCCTAGCTATCGCAGACGGGTTAGACTTTAACCCTTGCCACAGCTGCTGCAGTGCCTGCTGCAACTGGTTACATTCCTGCGCCGTTAACACGCCTACCTGACGCAACGCATCAGCCCAGGCGATAGAGCCTTGTATATCTTGCTCTGCCAGCACATAGTCAAACGGCAACGAGTCGTTAAATGCCTGAAATGCCTCACTGGGACCGTTGGCAAAACGCCCGCCCCACAGTTTTGCGTCAGCCATCAACACCTCCCTGCTGTTGCAGTGCAGCAATCCGACTTGGCAACGAAAACAACCGAATAAAACCTTCGGCGTGTTGTTGGTTATAAACTTCATCAGCACCAAAGGTGGCGAAATCCTCGCTGTATAATGAGTACGGGGAGCGTTTTTTTACTGCAGTGACCTGACCTTTATAAAGTTTTAATACAACCTCTCCTGTGGCCTGCGCGGTGAGCGCCTCCGCGCCTGCTAACACCGACCGTTTTAATGGCGTGAACCAGCGCCCATCATAGAGTAATTGCGCAAATTGTTCGGACAGTGAGGCTTTCCAGCTACGGCTGGCCTTATCTAAAACCAGCTCATCAATGGCCTGCAACGCCGCCATCATCACGGTGCCGCCAGGCGTCTCGTAACAACCACGGCTTTTCATACCGACCAACCGGTTTTCGACGATATCGACACGCCCTACACCGTGTTTGGCTGCCAACTGGTTGAGTGTCTCCAAACAGTCGTAGGGTGAAAGTGCGTCGCCATTGATTGATTTAATTTCACCCGCCGCTATCGCAACAGTTACATAATCAGGCTGGTCAGGGGCTTGCTCCGGCGACTGAGTTAGTGTCCAAACCTGCTCACCCGGTTCGCACCAGGGGTCTTCAAGCTCACCGCCCTCGTGCGAGATATGCCAGGCATTGGCATCACGGCTATAAATTTTTGTTGCCGACGCCGAGCACGGAATATTCCGTTCAGCCAAATAATTTAATAACGACTCACGACTATCTAATGACCATTCCCGCCACGGCGCAATCACCTGTAGGTCAGGCGCCAATGCTGCATAGCAACTCTCAAAACGAACCTGATCGTTACCTTTACCGGTACAACCATGCGCCAGCGCGTCAGCGCCGACTTTGCGTGCCACCTCGACTTGCGCTTTAGCGATGATAGGACGCGCCATAGCGGTACCCAGTAAATAGGTGCCTTCATAAATCGCGCCGGTTTTTAAGGTCGGATAAATGTAATCTTTAACAAAGACATCCTTTAAGTCGACCACGTGGCATTCGCTGGCACCTGAGGCTTTTGCCTTTGCTTCAACGCCTTCTAATTCGTCAGACCCCTGACCAACATCTGCCACAAACGCAACCACCTCGCAGTCATAATTTTCTTTTAACCACGGCACGATGGCGGAGGTGTCGAGACCACCAGAATAGGCTAATACAACTTTTTTCATGAGGCGTTCCTTAATAATTCGGTTTGATTAAGTTCACTGGCATCGGCCAGCATCAGCGATAACAAGGCGTTTTGAGCGTACAGCCGGTTTTCTGCCTGCTGCAGACAGAGTGATAAGTCACTATCGATAATTTCAGATGTAATTTCATAACCCCGGTGCACTGGTTGGCAGTGCATAACCGCTTGCGGTGACAGGCTTTCGATCAATTGCTTATTAATCTGATAGGGTAAAAACCGTGCTTTAACTTGGTCTAACGGCGTGTTGTCGCCCATAGAAACCCAGGTATCGGTATAGATAACGTCGACCGGTGCCAACCCGTTAAAGTCGTTAGCGTTAGCGACTTTACCGGCGCTATTGGCATTGACGTAATCAAGCCATTTGCTGTCGACGGTGGCATCAGGCGGCGTTACCGAGGTGACGTGTGCGCCCAGCATAGCCGCGTACAGCATTAACGAACGGGTGACGTTGTTACCATCGCCGGCATACACGATATGCAAGCCGTTCAGCCCGCCAAATTGTTCAGTTAGCGTCAAGCAGTCGGCCAGTGCCTGGCAGGGATGAAATTGATCACATAAGCTATTAATCACGGGCACAGTGGCATGCTCTGCCAGTATTTGTAGCGTTTGGTGTTTTAACACTCGAGCGACAATGGCATCGCACCAACAGGATAGGTTTTTGGCATAGTCGGCTAAGCTTTCACGCTGACCCAGGCCCGGCGTTTGTTCGTCTAAATACAACGCCTGCCCGCCGAGCTTCTGCATACCTACGGCAAACGAAACACGCGTCCGTAAGCTGGGCTTTTCGAACACGGTAGCAATGCTTTTGCCAACCAGGGTTTGTTGATAGTCCGCAGGCTTGGCTTTTTGAGCAAGCGCCAGCGCCAGCACACTTTCGAGTTGTACTAGAGATAATTCAGCACCCGTCAGCAGGTACGGTAGGGTTGATTTTTTTAACGTCATGAGTATTCCAGTAAAACAATTAAACAGTAATCACGGTGCCTGATTCGGGGCGGGTGAGGCACGCACACCCGCAAATTCGCACACTGCGTCGTAATTGTTTTGCTGCGTCAAAAGCCGCCTCGACTTTGACTTTCATGCCACCATTAATCACGCCGGAGTCGGTCAGTTGCTTAAGTCGAGTAGCGGATAATTTAGCGATGGGCCGCTGCTCTTCATCAAATACCGCATCTACGTCAGTAACGAAGGTCAGTTCCGCTTGCAGTAACCGGGCGAGCTCTGCTGCCGCATGATCGGCGTTGACGTTATACCACTGGCCTTGTTCATCAAAGCCGATACAACTCACGATGAGCAGCTGGTGCTGTTTGAGTAACGACGCTGCAAGCTCAGAAGCCTTTGTATCAAGGGGGTTTAGCAAACCGACCTGGCCTAACGCCGGGGACATCGGCTGATAACGCAAGCCAAGCTCGTACAAACTCAGGCCGACCGGCTGCAACCCCGCAGCGATGGCATAACCCATCAACTGTTTATTGGCATAGCCGGCCAACGCGCCAACGATCATCGGCATATGCTGCTGCGGGCTAACCCGTAAGCCGTCGCATTTTTCTACTTTGTAACCCATGGCATTTAACCACGAATCGACGCTCGCACCGCCACCATGCACTAACACCGGATTGGTATTACTGTGGGCTAATTCATTAAATAATTGCTTAAGCCGGGTCGGTTGCTGTAATAAACTACCGCCTAACTTGATCACGCTTAATGGGCTGCTTACCATGCTCATAATGGTAGCCCCACGGTCTGCGGCAGCCCCAGTCTAATGTTAACGCACTGCACTGCCTGACTGGCAGCGCCTTTTAGCAAGTTATCGATGGCGGCAAACACGATAAGTTGACGACCGTTCAAATGCCAGCCGATATCACAATATCCCGTGTGCTCGACATCCTGGATCGCAGGCGTGTGTTGGTGACCAACACGTACACAGGGCTGCTTTTGATAAACGCTAAACGCCTGCTCAACATCCTGATGTGACACGTCATCAGCCACCGTGGCATAAATTGACGCCAAAATGCCGCGTTTAAAGTTACCCAGGTGGGGTGTGAATACAACCGGCATCGCGCTGTAACGCTCAATTTCGGGCTGGTGGCGATGACTAAAAACACCATAGGCTTGCAGCGATAGTTCAGCACCCAGGGTGTTTTGTTTGGGTTTACGTCCGGCACCGGTAACGCCGGAGACCGCATTAATTATCGCCGGCAGGTTTGCTAACAAAGATGCTAGCGGTTTTAATGCTAATAGCGAGGCCGTTGGATAGCAGCCGGGCACCGCAATCAACTGTGCCTGTGTGAGCTCATCTGTATACCATTCGGCTAAACCATAAACAGCCTGATTTAACGCAGCCTCAAACGGATGCTCAAAACCATAGTACCGCTCGTAATCACTGGCTGACTCAAGCCGGTGAGCGCCGGACAAATCGACTATAAGCTTATTGCCATCGTGCAACGCGCTGACAAGCTGCGCAGCAACATCATGTTCTGTTGCAATAAATACCACCTGCGCGGTTTTTTTAATGCTTGCTAGTTGTTGCTCGCCTAAGGGCTGCAGTGGCTGATTCACGACATCCCGCAAGCGGGGATACAACTGTGCCAGTGGTTTGCCGGCATCACTACTACTTTTTGAAACATAGATGCCAGCTAACGCCAGTGCCGGGTGCGCAGCCACCAGTCGAGCCAACTCAGAACCCGCGTAGCCACTGGCTCCGATAATGACGGCATTGATCGATTCGGCTGAGGATATTTTCACGGCACTATTCCTTTTACGACGTTTTTCTGCTTCAGTTGTGGGTAAGTGATATTTTCGGCACAATACCGAAATAAATATATTTATGCAACTTTTGTGGATAATTATTTATGCAGGAACCAACATTTTTCAGCATGTATCAACAGCTTATTGCGACGCCTTCCATCAGTAGCATGGACTCTGGCTGGGACCACTCCAATAAGGGCGTGATTGATTTACTGGTCGACTGGCTGACGCCAATGGGGTTTAGCTGCGAAGTTAACGAGTTACAGAACAAACCGGGTAAATATAATATGTTAGCCCGGCGCGGCCAAGGCAGCGGTGGACTGTTGTTATCCGGGCACACTGACACCGTACCTTACGACGCCAACCGCTGGAATTTTGATCCCTTTAAACTCACCGAAAAGGATAACCGCTGGTATGGGCTGGGCAGCATTGATATGAAAGGCTTCTTTGCTTTTGTTATCGACGCACTGAAAACGCTGCCCGTTGAGCATCAAAAGCAACCTCTGATGATACTGGCAACAGCTGACGAAGAAACCACCATGGATGGCGCGCGTCAGTTATCGATGTTCGACAACCTAAGGCCGACAGCCTGCATTATTGGCGAACCCAGCGAGATGCGCCCTATTCATGCCCATAAAGGCCATTTGAGCGAGGCTATACGGGTGGTTGGGCGCTCAGGTCATAGCTCCGATCCCAGCTTAGGTATTAATGCCATAGAAGTGATGCAGCAGGTCATTCAGGAACTGTTAAAAGTTCAGTCAGAATTTCAGCATAAATATTCAAATAAATCGTTTGCGGTACCAGCACCGACGCTAAATTTAGGCAGTATTCATGGCGGTGACAATCCCAACCGGATTTGCGGATGCTGTGAGTTGCAATTAGATATTCGCCCGCTTCCCGGCATGGCAATTGACGATTTATATCAAGTAATTGATGCTCATTTGCAACCACTCAGAGCTCGGTCGCCGGCGCAAATTGACTGGCATCATCTGCATAAACCCATTCCTGGCTACCAGCAAGATATGGATGCCGCCCTGGTGAAACTGGCTGAGCAGGTTAGCCAACAGTCTGCAGCAGCTGTCAATTACTGTACTGAGGCGCCATTTATTCAACAACTGGGTTGCGAAACCTTGGTAATGGGACCCGGCTCGATTAATCAGGCACACCAACCTGACGAGTATCTGTCGATGGAATCGATTGTTCCTTCCCAGCAAATGATAAAAAAATTAATTCAGACCTATTGTTTTTAGATCATGTGGCCGGTAATACCCAATGAGAACATGATATAAGTCAAAAATAGATAGGGATACGACCCATGTTTCGACAGTTTTCGATAGGCGTCCGCGCCTCCGCAGCCTTTGGTATCATTGGAATTTTAGTACTGATACTGGGCATCTTTGCACTTAACCGACTCGCAGCTGTTACCAACCAGATGGATATTATCACTGACGACCAGGTGCCGGCCGTTGATAACGTCAATGACCTGGATCGAGAGTTTTTGCGGGTACGGATTCATTCTGCCAATGTAGCCAGTTTTGTTAACGATACAGAACGTGTGGCGCGCTATAAAGACAGTTTAAACGATGCAATAAGTAATCTGCAGCGTAATCAACAAGAATATGAAAAAACTATTAACGATGCTAAGGCTCGTCAGGAATTCGACGAGTACATGGAGTTGGATAAAGAGTATTGGGAGCTTCATGACCAGTTCGAAAAACTTGTCGATGCGCAATTAGCCGATCCGATTGTGTCACTACGCGAAAATCGTATTTTGCCGCTGACCAACAAAATTTCCGCCGCATTGGACGAGCTACTGGCCAGAGAGATGGCGCTTATTGATGAGGCCACCGCAGAGGCCGGTGATGTGGCAACCGCGGCAAACATAGCTGTTATTATCGCATTAGTTGTTGTTATTGCCTTACTCGTTCTGTTCGCGTTTATTTTAACCCGCAGTATCGTTGAGCCAATTCGTGGGGCTGTGGACTTTGCTAAAACCATTGCAGCAAGAGACCTGACACGTTCACTGGAAGTTGAAGGCAACGACGAGGCAAGCGAATTACTGCGCCAATTGCGCACCACACAAGAACAGCTGCGAGAGTCAATTGGCAAAATTTCCGAATCATCTGAGCAATTAGCGTCAACCTCTGAAGAGCTCAGCTCAGTTACCGAAGATTCGACCCGCACTATTCAGCAGCAAAGCGAAGAGCTGGAGCAGGCTGCAACGGCAGTTACAGAGCTAACCACCGCGGTCGAGAACGTCGCACAAGACGCACAAAGTGCCTCGCAAGCCTCAGAAGATGCTGACGAACAAGCGCAGTTAGGTAACGATCGGGTACGCAAAACGGTTACCGCTATCGAAGAATTGTCACAGGAAATTGGCGATTCCTCTAACAGTGTTACTGAGCTGGCAAACAAAGTAACCGACATCACCAAGGTACTGGAAGTTATCCGTGGTATCGCCGAGCAAACCAACTTGTTGGCACTTAACGCAGCAATTGAAGCAGCCCGGGCCGGTGAATCCGGACGAGGTTTCGCGGTTGTTGCTGATGAAGTTCGCTCGTTGGCACACAAAACACAACAGTCAACGGTCGAAATCGAAGACATGGTTAAAGCCATCAACGAATCCAGCGATCGTTCTGTATCGACCATGCAACGTAGTATGGAACGTGCCACCAGTACATTAGATATCGCTCGTGAAGCGGGTGAAGCACTTAAACTTATTGCTCAGGCAGTGAGTGAAATTAACACTCACAACACCTCGATTGCATCGGCCGCAGAAGAGCAGGCCAATGTAGCCCGTGATGTTGACAAGAACCTGGTCAGCATTCGTGACCTGTCTAACTCGACAGCTTCGGGTGCTGAGCAAACCAGTGCTTCAAGTCAGGAGCTATCGCGTCTTGCGGTTGACCTGAACAACTTAGTTGAGCGTTTTAAAGTCAGTTAATCCCTAATTCCAGCGGAGCGTGTGTATGCCCGGTACACACGCTCCGCTGTGTTAGTTTAGGCACAGCATGACCACTTCTTTAAATATCCTACATGAATACCCATAATCCACTGCATAAATTAGACTAATACATAGACCAGAGTCTAGTCTAAATCCGTGTTAACAACTTGCTAACAACGGATTGAAAAATGACTAACCCACTGGTTTTTACTCACACACTGGATGAGCACGCAAAAAGCGTATTTAGCGATGAGGCGACAGCCTTTTTAGCCGAACTGGTGCAAGAATTCCGCCCCCGCCTGTTTGAATTACTCGGCCAACGCAAGCGACGTCAGCAAGCCTATGATCAGGGCAACCTTCCCGACTTTGATGCCAACACACAAGCTATTCGTGATAGTGAATGGCAGATTGCTGAATTACCCAACGATCTAAAAAAACGACGTCTGGAAATCACCGGTCCCGTCGACCGCAAAATGGTCATTAACGCACTAAACGCAAACGTTGACTGCTACATGGCCGATTTTGAGGATTCACAATCGCCCACCTGGGACGGTGTGGTCAACGGTCAGATTAATCTACGTGATGCCAACAAAGGCGGTATGACTTATGACGACCCGACCAGTGGCAAACATTATGCGGTTAACCAGCACCCGGCGCTGCTAATTGCACGCGTACGTGGCCTGCATCTACCGGAGAAACACATTCTGTTGGACGACCAGCCTATTCCCGGTGCGTTAATGGATTTTGCGCTGTACTTTTTTCATAACTATCAGCAACGGTTACAAAACGGTACCGGCGTTTACTACTACTTACCTAAGCTAGAGCATAGCGACGAAGCAAAGTGGTGGGCAGACGTATTCCATTACACCGAAAAGCGCTTCAACCTTAAAACCAGCACCATTCGTGCCACCGTGTTGATTGAAACGCTACCCGCGGTGTTTCAAATGCACGAAATTCTTTACCGCATGCGCGATCACATTGCCGCACTTAACTGTGGTCGCTGGGACTATATTTTCAGTTATATCAAAACCCTTAAAGCCCATCCGGATCGCGTGCTGCCTGACCGCCAAATGGTCGGCATGGACAAGCCATTTCTTAATGCCTATTCGCGTTTACTGGTTAAAACGTGCCATCAGCGTGGTGCCCTTGCGATGGGCGGTATGGCAGCATTTATCCCCAGTAAAGATGCCGAACAGAACCAGCAAATACTGGCTAAAGTTCACGCCGACAAAACGTTGGAACGTGACAACGGTCATGACGGCACCTGGATCGCCCATCCGGGCCTTGCCGATACCGTACGCGAAATTTTTGTGGATGGCATCGACGGCGATAACCAGTTGCACGTTTTACGCGAACAGGATGACGACATTACTCAGTCACTATTGCTGCAGCCCTGCGACGGCGAGCGCACTGAACAGGGCATGCGCATGAATATCCGCGTGTCGTTGCAATATATCGCCGCCTGGCTGGATGGCAAGGGCTGCGTGCCCATTTATGGGCTGATGGAAGATGCCGCCACCGCTGAAATTTCGCGCACCTCCATTTGGCAGTGGATCCGTCACGGTAAAACACTCAGCAACGCAACCCGTGTAACTCGCGAGTTATTCCGCGAATACCTGCAACAAGAAGCCGATGCGGTGCGCAAAGAGGTCGGCGATAAGCGCTGGCAAGACGAACCCTTTGCGCAAGCTAAACAGCTACTGGACGAAATCACCACGGCAGACCAACTGGTCGACTTTTTAACCCTGCCCGGCTACCAAAAATTAGCCTAAGTTTTCTATTAAAAATAACAGGACAACAACCATGACAACACAATCATTATCACAAGCAGCACAAGCCAAAAAACTGAAAGAACAATGGGCGTCTGACGCTCGTTGGCAAGGTGTAGAACGCCCTTATTCTGCCGAAGAAGTCGTGCGCTTGCGCGGCTCCGTACAGCCGGAATACACCTATGCCCGCAACGGCGCCAACAAACTCTGGCGTTTGATCAATGGCGAGGCTCAGGGTAAGTTCGGCAAAGACTATGTTAACGCCTTGGGTGCATTGACCGGCGGACAAGCGGTACAGCAAGTTAAAGCAGGCTTGCAAGCGATTTACCTGTCAGGCTGGCAGGTAGCCGCTGACAACAACAGCGCCTGTAGCATGTATCCGGATCAGTCGTTATACCCGGTTGACTCGGTACCGACTGTCGTTGAACGCATCAATAATTCCTTTGCGCGGGCAGATCAAATCCAGTGGTCGAAGGGCTTAACCCCCGAAGACGATAACTACATTGACTATTTTGCCCCGATTGTCGCCGATGCAGAAGCTGGATTTGGTGGCGTTTTGAATGCCTATGAGCTGATGAAACGCATGATCCAGGCCGGTGCCGCCGGCGTGCATTTCGAAGACCAGCTGGCTTCGGTTAAAAAATGTGGCCATATGGGAGGCAAAGTACTGGTACCAACCCAGGAAGCGGTGCAGAAACTGGTCGCTGCCCGTTTAGCCAGCGATGTCGCCGGAATTCCTACGTTGATCGTGGCGCGTACCGACGCCAATGCGGCAGACCTGCTGACGTCAGACTTCGACCCTAACGATAAACCGTTTATTACCGGTGAACGCACTGCAGAGGGCTTTTATCGCGTCAAACCTGGCATTGAACAAGCGATCTCTCGTGGCCTTGCCTATGCCCCTTATGCAGACTTAATTTGGTGCGAGACGGCCAAGCCGGATCTCGACGAAGCGCGCCAGTTTGCCGAGGCCGTGCATGCCAAATATCCCGGTAAATTGCTGGCCTATAACTGCTCGCCTTCGTTTAACTGGCGCCGCAACCTGGATGACGAAACCATTGCCAAGTTCCAGCGCGAACTAGCCGCAATGGGTTACAAATTCCAGTTTATTACCCTCGCCGGCGTGCACAACATGTGGTACCACATGTTCGAATTGGCGCATGATTACGCGCGCAACGATATGTCAGCCTACGTGCGCCTGCAGCAACAAGAGTTTGAGGCAGCCAATAAAGGCTATACCTTTGTTGCTCACCAGCAGGAAGTCGGTACCGGCTATTTCGATGACCTGACTAACGTGATTCAGGGTGGTGTGTCATCAGTGACTGCACTCACCGGCTCGACCGAAGAAGAGCAGTTTAAAACCTCCGCGTAAAGCGCAGATGCTGCTCGTACGGGAACACATCCGTGAGACGCCCTTCGCGGATGTGTTGTTGTACTTTACGCCAATAGGCGGGATCTTTTAGTTCCGGATGGTGTTTTAGCAACACCTCGCGAAACCGCTGTTGCGGTACCGCAAATTGGTCAAGCTGCTCGGGAAACACATCATCCGGAGCTGCCGAAACTTCGGCATCCATAAAGCCATCGCTTTTGGGTAATGCACGAAAACTCATATCGGTTAAATAACGCACTTCGTCATAGTCATAAAACACCACCCGCCGATGCCGGGTCACACCAAAGTTTTTCAGCAGCATATCGCCGGGGAAAATGTTCGCCGCCATCATCTCCTTTAACGCCAGCCCATAATCATTCATAGCAGCGTCTATCTCGTCGTCATTGGCATACTCAAGATAAAGATTCAGCGGTGTTAACCGGCGTTCGACAAACAGTTGCTTGATAACCAGCGTATCGCCCTCTATCTGCAGCGAATTTGCCACCGTCGCTGTTAATTCGTCCAGCAAATCGGCGGAAATGCGTTTTAAAGGTATCGCTACGTCAGCAAACTCCAGCGTATCCGCCATGCGCCCTACCCGGTCATGACGCTTTACCATGCGGTAACGGTCGATAACCGTTTGTCGGGTGAATGCTTTGGTGGCCCCCAATTTGTCTTTAATCACCTTAAAAACATACGGGAAGGACGCCAGCGTAAACACTGTCATCACCATGCCTTTAACACCAGCCGCAGCCACTAACTGATCATCGGTGCGTTGTAAGTGGTGCAGAAACTCCCGATAAAACTCGGTCTTACCCTGCTTATGAAAGCCAATCGATGCATACAGCTCGGCTAATGTTTTGCGTGGCATGAGATCTTTTAAGAATCGCACCAACGCTGACGGCGCTTCGGTTTCGACCATAAAGTAAGAACGCGCAAAACCAAATATCGTCGCCATGCGGTTGGAGTTGGTAATAAACGCATCAACATACAATTTGCCATGGCTGTTTACCAGGATCGGCACGATAAACGGATAATGATACCGCTCGGTGACGATACGCCCGACTAAATAAGCCGCCTTGTTACGAAAAAACGGCGCGTTAAGCACGTCAATGCGAATATCATGGGGCTCAATTTCGGTTTCCTGAGAACGTTGCAAGAAGGCGTCGCGCAACTGTTCCAGATCGTTTTCAAAATTTTCGAACTCGCCGTTTAAACCACTATCCAGAAAAATTTGCGGTAACACCTTTTGTAACCCGCCTTTGACCGGAAAGTAACTGCGGTACTGGCTCTGCACTGATATCGGGATATGGCTGTGAAGTACCGTTTCGACGAAAATAAAGTCATTATTAAAGTAACGCCGCTCAAAAGCCCGACAAAATACGGAGTTATAAAAGGTCTCTGCCAGTTCCGCCTGCGGATGAAACTTAAGCAACGACTGATAACGCTGCCGGGTTGCCAACCACAGAGCCTGATCAAACTCATCGCCAACCGCGCGTTGTATCGCAGCACTGGTTTCTTTTACCTGTCGGTCATAAAACGAAATGCGCTCCGCTGATGCCGACACCACCGCGTCCCAGGCACGTTTTAAAAAACGTGAACGGGCACCGCGCGTCAAACGCTGGAAGCGATCATAATGGCAATGAAAACCCTGCAGTATTTTTTGTGCTAGATAATAACTGTCTGCGGCCAAGATTTGGCTCCAGCTTGCTGATTTTCTATACCATAGCTAGCAATAAGCCTCGCTGGCAATGACAGATTTCAATTTGTGCTTTTTTTAACTATTCACAGCGTTTATAATCCCGATACATTTTTTGTATCGGGGTTAATCTCAGGCGCTGTATGAACACCATCAAAGATATCGATCTCAATTTACTGGTTTATTTAGACGTACTACTGCGCGAACGCAACGTAACCCGCGCAGCAGCTCAGCTTAATATTACCCAGCCGGCTATGAGTAATGGCCTTAAACGACTGCGTAACCTGTTAAATGACCCCATTTTAGTACGTACCAGCGAAGGTATGATGCCGACTCAGCGCGCGCTGGATATGCAGGAAGCGCTGCGCACTGTGCTTTACTCAGTCGAGGAAATGATCCAGCCGGTGCGCGAATTTGAAGCGGCTACCAGTGATCGGGTATTTCGTATTATGGCCTCTGATTATGCTGCATCGACACTCATGCCAAGGCTATTAGAAGCACTCGATGAACAGGCGCCTAACGTATCCTTAGATATCATGACCCCCAGTGATATCAGTTTTCACGACGTTGAAAACGGCAAAGTGGATTTGGCTATCAACCGGTTTGAAAAGCTGCCGCAGTCCTTTCACCAAAAAGTTCTCTGGCAAGATGAGTTCTCCTGCCTAATACACAAAGAACATCCGCTATTACAAAATTACACGCTGGATGAATATTTAAAAGCGCAGCATGTCTGGGTCAGTAAAACCGGTTTTGGCGTCGGCGTAGGCATGGACCCGCATGATGTACAAAAACTCGGTTGGGTCGACGAAGCGCTGGATAAACTTGAGCAACGCCGTCATATCAAGGTCTTTACCCGTAATTATCACGTTGCCATGTACCTGGCCCGTCAGGGGCTTGTTGCCACGCTGCCGACGCGCGCCGCAGCTTTGTACGAAAGCGACGAATTGCTGGTTAAAAAGGAACCACCGTTTACAATTCCGGGGCTGACTCTGACGATGATTTGGAGTCCCTTACTGCAACACGATGCCGGCCATCGCTGGTTTCGACAAATTGTTGCGGATACTGCCGCCGAAGAATAAAAAAGGGGCTTCACAGCCCCTTTTTACTATCCATTAACGCTATATTGACGCTATTTTTCCCAGAAAAATGGCTCGCGCTGCTGTGCCAGCGGCAGCAAACGGTCCATCGTTTTGGCATCGTAAAGCACGCCATTGACCATGGTGTGCGTCACTTTATCGGTGTCGCGAATATTCTTAAGCGGATCACCATCGATAACAATAATATCGGCTAGCTTACCCTCTTTAAGCGACCCGACCTGATGATCCATACCGAACACTTCAGCCGGTGCGATAGTTGATGTACGCAACGCATCCAGCGGTTCCATTCCGCCCTGTGCCATCATCCAGATTTCCCAATGCTGCGCCAGCCCTTCACGCTGCCCATGAGCTCCGGATAGGACGTCGACGCCTAAATCCTGTAGTTGTGCGGCGACTTCGGCATTGTTGAAGTGGTTGTAATGATTATGCGGCGCTTTTTCGCGGCGCATCGATTTACCTACCAAAAACTCTTGCGGCACAAAGCTCGATAGTTTCGGATGTTTCCACACATCGGTTTCGGCATACCAGTAGTTTTCACCCCAAATACCACCGTAGGCAACGCCAAGTGTCGGTGTATAGGCAACATCGGTTTGATCCCATAGCTGGCGGATATCATCATAAATTTCCGCTACCGGCAGTGAATGCTCAACCGTAGTATGGCCATCCATAATCATGGTCAGGTTGTGCTGTAACAATGAGCCGCCCTCCGGCACCACCATCATTTGCAGTTCGCGACCCGCTTCAACCACTTGCTGTCGTTGGTTACGACGCGGCTGGTTATAGCTCTTAACCGAAAACGCGCCGACTTTTTTAAGTCGTTCTAAATGAAATTTCGCGTCTTCCAGACTGTCCACATGCGAGGTATAACCCGGACCGTGCGCGCCATACAAAATGGTACCGGTCGAATACAAGCGCGGTGCGGCAATTAAGCCCGCCTTTTGCATTTCGGATGCGGCAAAGAATTCAGTGGTGTCATTCGACGGGTCATGAATACTGGTTACCCCAAAAGCAAGGTTGGCGTACTGACCCCAGTTTTGTTGCGGTACAATCTCGTTACTACCCTGCGAGCCGTGTGCGTGCGCATCGAATAACCCCGGCATCACGGTTTTGCCCTTGGTATCGATGATTTTAGCACCATCCGGAACCTCAATCTCATCGACTGGGCCGACCGCTACAATGCGGTTATTTTCTACCACCACAGCGCCTTGCTCATAAACCACGTCGCCTTCCATGGTAATCACCTGACCACCAACAAAGGCTACCGTACTATTGGGGACATTTGCCTCAGCTTCAAAGCCAATGTTTATTCCGTTTTCGGCTTTTAAGGTTGTATCATCGATATCGGCGTTAAACGCAGCCGACACGTCTGTGTGGTAAAGTTCCGGACCCAGAGTCCAGTAGAGTTGCGAGCTGTCACCAGTCCATGACAAGCTTTCGCCGGCTCTTACCGACAATTGTTTTACCGGCATCTGCGTATCGCCCGGCCCGACATTGATCACTTCGCCGCGCTCAACTAACGGCGTAACAAACACCTTAAAGCGTTCAGCAAACGCCAGTTGTTTGCCATCTGGTGAAACCCGGTATTCCGTGGCTAATTCAGACTGATACAACGGACTTGCCTGCAGCGTGTTCAGATCGACCACACTCAAGGTTGGCTTTTCTGCCGGCGTCATCATGTAGACGCGGTCATTACGCGCGCCAAACTGCGGCAACCAGCCGTTATCGGCAATTTTCTGTGGTTCACTTCCACCCAGGGCAATGCGATACACGCCCGTCTCCAGGCCATATTTGTCGCTGGTGATATAACCACCGCCCACCTTGCGGTAAACCACGGTATTACCATCAGGCGAAAACACGGGCTCAACAAAGGTGCCGCCACCGGTGTTCAATACGGTCTCTTCGCCGGAATCGAGGTCGCGCACGATCACCTGACCCAGGTCCTGATCATCCCAGCTTACGTAAACCAGCTTTTCGCCATCACGCGAGTACTGAGGGTAAAGTTCAAAGTGCTCAGCCGAGGTCAATCGTTCAACTTCGCCATCGGGCAGGCTTTTACGATACAAGTGACCCAGAGCCTCGTAAATAACTTCGCTGCCATCCGGTGCTACCTGTGTCATGCGTAGCATTTTTACGGCAAAGGTATCGTTATCAATGTCTTGTTCAAAGCGCAGTGGCTTTTGCACTTGTTTAGTCGTCTCTACGCTAAACGGAATGATACGGGCATTTCCCGATTCCAGGTTTAAGCGCTGAATATGTCCACCAGCCCAGAACACCAGTTCTTTGCTGTCAGGTGTCCAGTCCATTTTTGGATAAACGCCATGGATAGCCCAGGTCTCCTGCATGTCGCGTTCCATGTTTTTATAAACACGGCGGTGTTCGCCTGTTTTCAGGTCCAGCACATACAGAACACTGTTAAAGTCTTCACGTTTTATGTAAGCCAGGTAACGGCCATCGGGTGACGGGGTTGGCCGAATAGCACCGCCTGCGCCAGCTATTAGTGTTTCGATATCACCGCTTTCACGCTCAAAACGTTTGATTTCATAGATGCCTTCCAGTGAATCTTTGCTGTAGTGGAAGGTTTTGCCCGGCGTATCATCCTGCGAAAAATAAATGTATTTGCCATCGGGTGAAAAAGCCGGCTCACCCAGATCTTTTTGATCATTAGGTCGTTCTGTTAACTGTACTCCGGTACCACCGCTGATGTGGTACATCCAGACTTCACCGGCACCCAGGGAACGCGTGGCGGTGTAATGTTTACGCGCGACAATGAATTCACCATTCGGAGACCAGGCCGGGCTATTTAACAGGCGAAACGTTTCTGTTGTAACGGCACGCTGGTTGGAGCCGTCCGCGTCCATAACCCAAATGTTATCGCCCCCGCCTTGGTCCGAGGTAAAGGCAATTTGGCTGCCATCGGGTGAAAACACCGGCTGCATTTGCCAGGCGATGTCACTGGTCAAGCGGGTTGCAGCTCCGCCCGATGCCGGCATGCGATAGATATCACCGAGTAAGTCAAAAACGATAGTTTTGCCATCAGGGCTTAAATCAACGTTCATCCAGGTGCCCGAATTAACGCTGATATCAACGGTATCAAATACGCCCTGGGGAGAGTCCACCGTCCAGCTCTCTGAGCCTTCCTCCTGCGCCATTACGGGCATGCTAAGCAGGCTAGTAACAGCGACCGAAATTAGTGTTTTATTCATGTTGTTCGCTTTGTTTTGAGTTTAGTTTGTTGTAAAACGAATAAGCCATAATGTCCAGAGGTGCTCGGTCAACACCCTAAAACGGTCGTTCAATAGACAATTGCGGTCGCTTCGGTATAGTGAAGTGAGCAACAAATGTTGGAAAAGGTACATGCAAGAACGTTTGGAAAACATATTACTCGATGTATCTAAATCACCTGATATTGACGGTGGTCAATTGGATAAGGCAACGCAGACTATTTTATCTGCCGCGATGGAAGGGCTGCAGATAACCCGTGTTGGTGTTTGGCTGTTTGGCAATAACACCACCGCGATGCATTCTGAGCTTATTTTTGACCAACACGACAGCGACACCTCGCAGCAATTATCGATAAGCGAAACAGACTATTCCGATTATTTCGATGCTCTGCGCAAAGAGCGCACCATTATCGCCAACGATGCGGCTACGCACCCTGCTACTCACGAGCTGAAAATTTATATGCAGCAGTTCGGCATCTACGGCATGCTGGACGTGCCGCTGCGTCATAAAGGCGAAATGATTGGCGTTTTGTGCTGTGAAAGCCGCAAAAGTGAACGCAAGTGGAGCGAAGATGAAGTCGCATTTGCCGGCATTCTGGCAGACATTTACGGCCGTGCAATGAGTGCGTCTGAACGTGATCAGTTTGAACAAATGCTGTTACGCCAGAACGAACAGCTGGAAGCCATTGTCGAGCAGCGTACACAATCACTGCGTGAAGCATTGGATAATTTTAAGCAAGCGCAGGAACGCCTGATCGAAACCGAAAAAATGGCGGCTCTCGGCAAACTTGTCGCCGGTGTCGCGCATGAGGTTAATACCCCTTTAGGCATTTCGGTTACCGCAACCACCCACTGCGAACATCGTCTTAAAAAACTCAAAACAGCATTTGAAGATGGTTCTATTTCGCGCAAGCAGCTGGCTACATTCATTGACGATACCTTTGACGCTTACACGCTGCTCAGCAGCAATTTAGAGCGTGCCGCAACATTAATACAAAACTTTAAAAAGACCGCGGTTGATCAATCCAGTTTCGAACTGGTCAACTGCCCGTTAGCAGACTACCTTAATGCGCTGGTCATCAGCTTAAAGCCAATGGTTAAAAAGAAAAAAGTCAGTATTGCGATTCAACCTGAGGCAGATATTAAGGTAAAAACCTATCAGGGAGCATTAGCGCAGATCATTACCAATTTGGTCAGTAATTGTCACGACCACGCGTTTACAGAGCCGGATGATGCTCATCAGATACTTATAACCATCCAACCACACGAGGATGGTGCTGTTATACGCTTTAAAGACAACGGCAAGGGTATGGACAACGAAACCCGAAAAAGCATATTCGAACCTTTCTATACCACCGCAAGAGACACCGGTGGCTCTGGTTTAGGTCTTTCCATTGTCTATAACTTGGTCACCAGGAAACTCAAAGGTCAAATTGACGTCCAATCAACGCCCGGTCAAGGCAGCGAATTCATTTTACTTATTCCCAATTTATCATAGGACGCCAGACATATTATGTTGAAGAAACTGCAGCAACTTTTGCAAACCCATTTGTCTCAACCCGAAAATGATGACTCAATAACCATTGCCGGACTTGATCAAAGCCAATCGTTAAGCCTGATCCTGATGCTAGAAATCGCCTTGGCCGATGGGGAGTTCTCGGCCGATGAACGCACTTTGCTGATACAGGATTTACAAACAGAATATGGCCTAAGCGAAACGGCAGCAGACACCGCCATCGCATCAGCAGAAGCTGAAGTGAAACATGCCGCCTCGTTGCAACACTTTACCGCCCCCTTAAAAGATTTGCCCTATCAGGAAAAGGTCGGCTTATTGGAAAATTTATGGCGACTTGCCTATGCTGATAATAAATTAGATCCGCATGAAGAGGGCATGTTGCGAAAGCTTGCTGATTTATTATACATCTCCCATTCGGACTATATTAAGACCAAACTTCGAGTGACCGAATAAGGCACCATTAGCATGAAAAAGGTACTACAGGCGGTAGTCTTAGGTGTTTGTGTTAGTAGCATGAGTTCAGCCGCACAAGCTGATGCTCAGGCTGGTATGGCTACCGGATATCCCCCTTATCAGTTTCTTTACCAGGGCGAACTCACTGGCTTTGATGTTGCGGTTGCCAAAGCCATTTTTGCACACCTCAATGAACGATTAGACCTGAATCAGTACGACTGGGACAACGTTGTCAGTTTATTACGTTACGGCGAACTCGATGTAGCCATCGGTATGGAAACGACGGACATTCGCCAACAATATTTTGCCTTCAGTACAGCTTATTATGAGCGCCAAACGGCGCTGTTTATTTTGGCGGCTAACCAAACCATCGAAACGGTTAAGCAATTGGTTGGTAAACGAATTAGTGGTGACCGACATTCGGTGTTAGAAGCCCACCTAAGCGAGTTAGGCTTACGTGATGCGATACGGATAGAACAAGCCGATTCAAAAAAAGATGCCATGGCGCAACTTGCGGTGGGTGAGGTGCAAGCCGTTATTATGCCACAGCGCGTGGCCAATTATCTCGCCGCACAATATGGTGTTAAATTACGCGTACTATGGCAACCCAACGAAGCGACTCCAGTCGCTATGGCCGTTGCTAAGGACAACACCCAATTATTGCAAAAACTTAATCAAGCCATCGCCACGCTTGAGCAGGACGGCACCTTAGACCGCCTGCGCAAGCAATGGGATATTACACCGATTCGCTAGCTTCACTCAGCTCTTTAGCTAACCGAGCAGACTCATCAGCACGTGGTTTGGTAAACCGCGCCAACCATAAATACAATACCGGTGTTAAATAAAGGGTAAAGATTGTCGCTAACCCTAAACCGCCAAACACGACCCAACCAATAGAGTTTCTGGCTTCTGCGCCTGCCCCGCTCGAAAGAATCAGCGGCAAACCACCCAAAATGGTCGAAACTAAGGTCATCATAATGGGGCGTAAACGAATCGAAGCAGCATGTTCAATCGCATCCCGTACACTCTCGCCACGATCACGGAGTTGGTCCGCAAATTCAACCAACAACACTGAGTTCTTAGCCAATAGACCGATTAACATGACCAAACCGATTTGCGAATAAATATTAAGCGAAATACCAGTAAGGAATAACGCATAAATGGCAGCGGCAATACCAAACGGCACGGTTAACATGACCACAACCGCACTGTTAACACTTTCAAACTGCGCTGCCAACACCAGCAACACAATAAGAAAGGCCAGAATATAAGTCATCGCCACTTCTTGGTTGGTATCTTCAAAGGTTTCTGCTTCCCCCAGAAATAACAAGCCCATACTAGGCGGTAGCTCTTGCTGGGCAATTTGTCGCAAAATATCGGTTGCTTCGGATAACGGATAGTCTTCGTCAATTTCAAATTCGACTTCAATGGCTCGCCGTTGGCCATGCCGTTCTAATTCTGCCGATACGCCTTCTTCGACCACTTCTGCAACACTCGATATGGGCACCAGTTCGCCAGATGTTGACGACACATACAGGTTTTGCATGTCTTGCGGCGAGCGAATTGCCTCGATTCGGGTTTGCAGAATCACCGGAATCTGTTGGTCGCCAACGTTAAGGTCGGCAACATCATCACCATTGATTGCTGCGCGTAAAGTAGACGAAATATCGCTTAACGGCACTCCCAGTTCAGCTGCTCGACGACGGTCAATCTTAAATCGCAATTGTGGCTGTGTTGGCTGATACGAAATATCCGGGTTTCTGAACTCCGGCGCCTGCGCAACCACAGCTGCGGTAAATTCTTTGGCCGCATTATAGATATCGGTGTAGTTCTCGCCGGTGATTGCCATTTCGACGGCTCCACCGCCCTGGCCACCGCGAACATTCAGCGAGTTAGATCCGAACGCACGACCCGGCGCGCCGACCACTTGTGATAATGGGCCGCGTACTTCATCAATCACTTCCTGCTGGGAAATATCGCGTTCTTCCCAGGGCTTCATGGTAGCCGTGATAAATGACAAGTTGGGGTCCCACTGGCCTACCACCGTATAGATAGAATCAAATACACCGGCTTCCAAGTAGGGGATCAACACGTCTTCGTGCTGACGTGCCTGACGATCCATAAAGTTCAAGCCCACGCCGTCAGGGCCCCGGGCGAATACCCGAACCGTACCACGGTCCTCACTGGGCAGTAGCTCCGCCGCCACACGGTCGTATAAAAAGCCAGCGCCTACAGCGGCTAATAACGACAAGCCAACGATGGCCCAGGAAAAATTCAGTGCGACTTTTAAGGTACGCTCGTAATGTTTCTTGAACCAATTGCCGACACCTGAGAACACATTGCGCTTACCGGCATCTTTGGGCAACTTCGCGGTAAACGCGGGTACCAAGGATAGCGCGACAAACGAAGAAATAATGACTGCAGCAGCCAGCACGCCACCGAACTCTCTGAATAGTCGGCCGGCCGTTGACGGTAAAAACGCTATCGGCACAAACACAGCCACAAGTACGGCAGTTGTCGCGACCACGGCAAAAAACACCTCCCGGGTACCCAGTACCGCCGCGGCTCGTGGACCCAGCCCCATGCCCCGCCGTCGCTGAATATTCTCAGTAACAACAATGGCATCATCAACAATCAGACCGGTAGCCAGCACCAGTGCTAACAAGGTCAGAATATTGATCGAAAAGCCCATCAACCATATTGCTGCTACAGCGCCAAACAATGCCACCGGTATCGATAGAGCAGGGACAATGGTAGCCCGGAACGAGCCGATAAATACCCATAACGTCCCCACAACCAGCGCAATAGTAATCGCCAGCGTAGTGATAACTTCAGCAACGGATTTTCGTATGAACAAGGCGTCATCGTTAGTTACCTGCATTTCCATATCAGGGAAACGTGCCTGCAACCGCTCAAGCATTGCCAATGCCTGATCAGAAATTTCGATGGTGTTAGAACCCGCTTGACGGATAACCCCAACCCCAACAACGGGTTTGCCGTTTAAACGAACGAAGCTACCCGCATCGGCCGGGCCAAAATAAGCCTGCGCGACATCACCGATACGGGTATCGTCACGCACAATAATATTTTCGACCTGCTCTGCCGTCACTGAGGTTGCATCTGCGCGAATAATGATGCGTTGGTCGGTCGATTTTAAACTACCTGCCGGAACATCAAACGGTGCTTGTCGCAATGCATCAGCGATATCGGTAACCGATAGACCAAAACTCGTTAGTCTTAACGGATCCAAAGCTACCCTTAACACTCTTTCACGAGCGCCGTTTAACCTGACATCAGCCACCCCATCGATGGATAAAAATTCAGGCGCGACGTCTGTCTCAAGTCGCCGGGTCAATTCTTCCAGGCTGAGTGAGTCGCTACTAACCGCTATGTCCAGAACTGCCCTGGCGTCATCGTCAGCTTTTACAACAATGACCTGCTCAACATCATCAGGCAATTCGCGTCTAACCTGATTGACCGACTCGCGAACCTCGCTGGCTACCACATCTAGATCAACACCCGGTCTGAATTCGACCACGGTACGCGCAGAGTTTTCCTCGGACGAGGAGCGAATAGATTTTACCCCTGAGACACGAGCAGCAGCCCCTTCAAGAATACTGGTAACTTCTGAGTCGACGGTTTCCGGTGCGCCCCCCGGCAGCGCCGCTCGTACGGTAACGACTGGGCGATCAACATCCGGTAGTTCTCGAACCTCAACCCCCATAATCGCCGCGATACCGGCAAGGGCAATCAGAATATTAAGAACAACGATCAGCACCGGACGGCGTATGGACACCGACGGTAAATCATTGGCTTCGCCGACTGGCGGGGTTTTGTTCTCAGCCATTACTCAGTAACCTCAGCAGTGTCGACATTTTCGACGTTTTGGAACTTCACATCTTGTCCTTCGCGTAAGTTCTGAATCCCTTCAACAATTAAAATATCGTCACGCTGGATGTCTCCCGATACAAGAACTCGCCCTTCCAGACGTTGCTCAATTTGGACTTCAACGCGCTTAGCTTTTTGGTTTTCGGCCAACCAAATGAATGGTGCATTTGGCCCCCATGACAAGGCCGCTTCAGGGATAGAAACGAACTCCCGACCTAACAATTCAATTTGCGTGCGAAAGCTAGTGCCTGGTAAAAAGTCATCTTTGCTATTATCGATAGCAGCACGTGCTCTAAACATACGTGTTTGTGGATTAATGCGGGAGTCGCGCTCGACAATCTCAGCCGTTACCGGTGGTCCCGAATATCGCCACGGTTGCACCGTCAATTCAGCACCTTCCTGCAAAATCGATACCGCAGCTTCAGGAATACTGAAATCGATAAGCAGAGTTTCACGGTCATCAATGGTGGTAATCATGGTTTGTTCGGTAATACGATCCCCGGGCTCAATATCGGTAAGACCGACGATACCGTCAAATGGTACGATAACCTGGCGGTCATCGACTTCGGTCTGCGCTCTGTCTACTTCGACTTCGGCTAAATCACGTAATAATACCGCATTATCCAGCTCCGATTGCGGCACCGCACCTTGATCAAAGCTGGAGCGTAAGCGTTCAACAGTGCGCTCCGCGTCTTTGTAATTTAGTTTCGCTTGTTGCAGTGCAACTTGCTGTCGACGGTCGTCAAGCTGAACTAAAACTTGTCCTGCTTCGACGCGATCGCCCGGTTCAAAGTTAATCGATTCAACACGGTCACCAACGGCCGGGTACAAGGTTACGGAGCGCCGCGCTTCAGCAGTTCCAACAGCTTCGACACGATTTGATTCGCGTTCAAACTGCACAGGCTGCGCTATAACCAGTGCTTCTCGTGCTCCAAAGCCCTGCGCCTGCGCTTTGTGAGGTAAGATTGCTATCAGCGCAGAGCAAAGCGCTACTAAAACGATTCCGAAACCTTTCATTGGTACTCCATTTAAAAGCCCGTGATTGCAATCCAAACACGGGCTTTAGCTTAGCGATTTATACGAACGCTAACTAGTTAGTAATTTTAAAGACACCTTGCATAATTGCAGAGTGGCCAGGAAAGGTGCAGTAGAACTTGTAGTTTCCATTTGCATCCATTCCGTCTGTCGAAAAAGTAATCGACGTTTCTTCGCCACCACCGATAACATCAGTCGCTGCGATCACAGCATCTGAGTCTGGTGTATAGTTGTTATCAAGACCTGCTGCCATGCCTTGTTGCACCACTGACTGCATGTCTGAGGCACTACTTAATACCCAGTTATGGCCCATTACGTTCTTAGCCATCTTGCCTGAGTGAGTTAACTTTAATGTCACCTCAGAGCAACTCGCTGGTACTGACAATTCCTTTTTATCAAATCGCATGTTGTCATTACTATCGATGGTTAGCTCACATTCGTTGGCTAGCGCAGAGTTTGCGACCAATAGCAAAGAACCAAACATCAAAGTTTTCAAAAATCGCATTGCAATACTCCTGTGGTTACTATCAAATAACACTCATGTATACGTGAATACACACGTTTAGATTACTTTTTGAGTGGGTTTATGACGCAAAAAACACATTTCGCGCCGCAGTCCCTGCTGGCACAAGGCTCTCCTTGCTTGCAGCAGCACGACATCAACGAAAAACAATCATTGATACCGCCAGTATATAACTCAACCACCTATCTGCGTGATGAGGATAATCAATATCGCAGCGGTCGCGTGTACTCCAGAGCTGACAACCCTACCTACAAAGCGCCCGAGACATTAATCGCAACCCTGGAAGAGGCCGCTGACGCACGTATTTTTAGTTCGGGTATGGCCGCAGCAACAGCCGTATTTTTAGCGCTAAAACCCGGCGACCACGTCATTGCACCCACTATCATGTACTGGGCTTTGCGCAATTGGTTGCGCACCTTTGGACAGGATTTTGGCTTACATGTTCGCTTTATTGATACGCACGTCGACGGCGCAGTTGAAGCTGCTTTAGCCGAACACCCAGCACGACTGGTGTGGCTGGAGACTCCGGGCAATCCGTTGTGGACCGTTTCTGATATCGCTGCTATTGCGCAAAGCTGTAAAAAACATGATGCACTGCTCGCCGTCGACTCAACCGTTGCCACACCACTATTAACCCGGCCGTTAAGCTTAGGCGCTGATTTGGTCATGCACTCTGCAACCAAGTATTTAAATGGCCATTCGGATGTTATTTCCGGTGCATTAGCTACTACCGAAGATTCAGCTTTTTGGCAACGCATTGTCGCATTGCGGGCACAAAACGGTTGTGTACCGGGCCCCGATGACGCCGCGCAGCTATTGCGCGGGATGCGTACGCTGCACCTGCGTGTCAGGGAATCATGTGAATCCGCTCTGTGGTTAGCAGAACAGCTGCAGGAAAATCCGCACGTTGCTGAGGTACTGTATCCCGGATTGCCGAGCTTCGCCGGTCATGAAATCGCTAAGCGGCAGATGCATAACGGCTTTGGGGGAATGTTATCGATTCGTCTTAAAGGCGGTGCAGAACAAGCAATTAAAACAGCGGCCCGAACACGTTTATGGAAGCGAGCGACATCCTTGGGGGGTGTTGAAAGTTTGATTGAACACCGCGCCAGTATCGAGGGTGAAGGCACGCCGGTGCCCGACGATTTGCTGCGCTTATCGGTGGGGATTGAATACCGTGAAGACCTGCTCCGCGATTTAGAGCAGGCTTTCCAGTCCTAAACAAATAGCGTCGCGCATAATGCACGACCTACTTATATACTGACGCGCTTGTAAAAGCGGTATTCCGGTTTCCAATAATGACTTTCTATGCGTTGGCGTAACAGCTCATCGTCAATCTCCAGCGCGTAGCCCTCTTCCTGAGCGACCTTGCCGACCGCAAAGGCAATATCTTTAGACAGCTGTGCCAGGTCGTCAAACGCCGGCAGTAAGTGCTCACCTTTGCCATTAGCAGACGGCGACGCTTTAGCGAGTGTTTTACTGGCTACGCGGAACATTTCGTCACTGACGCGATTCGCTTTAACCGCTATCACGCCCAATCCAATCCCTGGGAAAATATAACTGTTATTGCACTGCGCAATAGGATATTGCTTGCCGTCATACTCTACTGAACCGAATGGACTGCCGGTGGCTACAATCGCCTTGCCTTGTGTCCATTTAATCACATCCGCAGGATGTGCTTCGACGTGTTTTGACGGGTTACTCAATGGGAAAATAATCGGCTGTTCAACATTTTTGGCCATGGCATCAACAACCTGCTCTGTGAACAAGCCCGCCTGCCCGGAAACCCCAATCAATACATCGGGCTCGGCACAATGAATCACATCCAGTAACGATGGATAGTCTCCACTGTATTGCCATTCGCCGACGCGTTTCATCGGTTGCGCTAAAGCTTGCTGAAAATCCCGTAAACCCTCCATAGAGTCAACAACTAAGCCGAAACGATCGACCATAAAGACATTTTGCTTGGCTTCGTCTTCAGACAGCCCTTCAGCCATCATCTGGATCATCACCTGTTCAGCAATACCACAACCGGCAGAACCGGCACCGACGAATACAACTTTTTGCTCGCTGAGTTTTTTACCTTTTTTGCGGCAAGCAGCTAACAAGGTGCCTACTGTCACTGACGCAGTGCCCTGGATATCGTCGTTAAAGCAACACACTTCGTCACGATAACGTCGTAGCAACGGCATCGCGTTAGGTTGGGCAAAGTCTTCAAACTGCAACAGCACACCGGGCCAGCGACGCGTCACTGCCTTGATAAACTTGTCCAGAAACTCATCGTACTGTTCCTGGTTAATACGCTTGTGGCGCGCGCCCATGTACATCGGATCGTTTAACAGTTTCTCGTTATTAGTGCCAACGTCCAGCATTACCGGCAGCGTGTAAGCGGGGCTGATTCCGCCACAGGCGGTGTAAAGCGACAACTTACCAATCGGAATGCCCATGCCGCCGATACCCTGGTCACCCAGGCCCAGTATGCGTTCGCCGTCGGTTACTACGATGACTTTTACCTTTTGTTTGGTCGCATTGCGCAGGATATCATCTAGTTGATCACGCTCTGAATACGAAATAAACAAACCCCGGGAGCTGCGATAAATATCGGAAAATTTCTCGCAGGCATCGCCGACTGTCGGCGTGTAGATAATTGGCATCATCTCTTCGAGGTGATCGGTTAGCAAACGATAGAACAATGTCTCATTATTATCCTGAATGGCACGCAGGTAAATGTGTTTATTCAGCGGTGTTTCGAAGCTTTTATACTGCATGTAAGCGCGTTCGGCCTGCTCTTCGATACTCTCGTAGCGCGGCGGTAACAACCCGGTCAGGTTAAATGCCGCTCGTTCTTCCTTTGAGAACGCGCTGCCTTTATTAAGTAATGGCGTCTCCAACAAAGAAGGTCCCGCGTAGGGGATATACAACGGACGTTGTGCAGAATCTGACATGGGTACTTACTCCTAAAACAGTACAGGCTAACTAATTGCTAATCATAGCAAATGTTAAGGCGTAGCGGGGAACCGAATTGAACAGCAGTAAAAATTATTGAACGATTAAACTAAATCGAATGCATGTTAGTAATGAAACACGTATAATCCAATTAAATCGAACAGATGTTTTAATACGCGAACCAAATTTATGTACGAATGCTCAGTGTCCGATGCGGACTTTTTAATACAACTGGAACAACGCTCGTTTGGCAAAGATGATATCGATCACCTTTGGCATTTGCGCGTAGCCTGGGTGTATCTAAAAGCCCATCCATGGCCAATTGCGTTGCAAAAGGTAGTCGACTTGCTGCGTACTGAGCGCAACTTTGGCCTGGGTGATATTCCTTATCATCACACCCTGACCATCGCCTCTCTGCGCATCATTAATGTGCGCATCAGTAAAGCCGACTACGACGACTTTTGTGATTTTCTGAATGACAACCAGGATCTGGTCGACAATATGCGTGGCGCTATTAAACGCTATTATTCAGAAAAAGCGATAACCTCTGAAGCGGCTCAAACCAGCTACGTAGCGCCCGACTTACGCCCCATTGAATAAAGTCACAAACACCATAACCAACAGTACTACGTTCGCTAGCAGCCCCAACATAAAAAAGTAACTGCGTGGGCTTGGGTTCTTTTCGGTGGCAATAACGTAATACAACACCATGTGCGCCAACCGAGCTACTGCAAATACCGCGGTTGCGGATGCTGTCCATAACGGATGAACGCCTGCCAATATGGCTAATACAATAGTCCCTAACATCGGGCTCAGATTTTCGAGTGAGTTTTGATGGGTGCGCCATGCCCTGAATACGAAACTCTGGTGGCTTAAGTCTTGCGGTGCTTTGCCCGGAATAGCCCCGGTTTGCTTTGCTTTAGTCCCACTGGCAACAAACCACTGCAGCAATACTGTTGCAACAATAATAGCCATCCATAACAGTGTGGCCCAATAGTTTTCAATATACATAGATTTGCCTTTTTATAAGTCTAACTGCCAACGTGCCGCGACACGTTTAACGGCCTCGACATTCTCTGATGCCATAATTTGTATCGGCGTGTTATCAAAGCGCGCCGTTAAGTCCAACCGCTGTTCCATCCAGTGCAGCATGGCTTCGCCGGAATGTATTGTTTTTGCACCGCCAAAATACGCAGATATCGCGGTATCGATCAGCGGAAAATGGGTACAGCCTAACAATACAACGTCAGGGCGCATTAGTCCGCCAAAATAGTGTTTAAACGTCTCCGTTAATATGGGTCCATCGTAAAGCTCTTCTTCGACAATGGGCACAAACAATGGCGTAGCCATCGCTTCAACCTGATGGAATCCCAGCACATTAATACGTTGCTGATACTCGCCTGAGGCAATCGTTGAGCGCGTTGCAATAACCAGTACACGCGCGTCCTGAGTAATCCCCGGCATTTGTTGCAACGCCAGCACCCCCGGTTCCAGTACGCCATAAACCGGTTTATTCGAGTAGCGCTGCATTTGTTCCAGCGCCACCACACTCACGGTATTACACGCCACCACCAGGGCATCCACGTTTGCACCATTAAAAAACTCGACCGCCTCCAGCGCATAGCGTGTCACCGTATTAGCATCTTTGCTACCGTATGGCACGCGGGCAGTATCACCGTAATAAAGCAGTTCGCTAAAACAACCACTGCGCTGCAACGACCGTGCAACCGTTAAACCACCGACACCACTATCAAATATTCCTAATTTCATTAATTATCGTCGTCCGCTCAGGTACTCAGGTTAATACGTTTTAAGCGTAATGCGTTGGTTAGTACAAAAACGCTGGATAACGCCATCGCAGCGGCCGCCAGCATCGGTGATAGCAATATACCAAACCACGGGTACAACAGACCGGCTGCGACCGGAATTAAGGCGGTATTATAGGCAAACGCCCAAAATAAATTCTGCCGAATATTGCGCATCGTTGCTTTGGATAAGGCAAACGCCTGCTGCACCACGGTCAAATTATCAGACATCAACACCACGTCCGCCGATTCAATCGCAACGTCAGTACCTGTACCTATGGCAAAACCGACATCGGCCGTCGCCAGTGCCGGCGCATCGTTAATGCCATCGCCAACAAACACCAGCTTACCCCATTGCTTTTGCAACTGTTTAACGGCGTCTACTTTGCCATCGGGTTTTACCTCAGCCACGACTTTATCAATGCCAAGCTGGTTGGCGATACGCTCAGCGGTGGCTCTCGCATCGCCTGTCACCATCGCAGTTTTTAGGCCACGCTGATGCAGCGCTTTAATCAGTGCCGGCGCACTTTCACGTATCGGGTCACTAACGCAAAATATAGCTTTTAACTGCGCGTCTATCGCGACATAAATGGGAGTAAGTCCTTGCTTCAACCATTCGCCAGCCTTGTCCGGTGCTTCGCTTAACGCAACGTCGTGCTCTTGCATCAATGTGGCCGAGCCGACCAAAACCTGCTGGCCATCAACCTTGCCGGTAACCCCAAGACCCGACAATGCTTCAAATGATTCCGGCTCTAACATTGGCATCTGCTCCGAAGCAAAAGCCACCAACGCTTCCGCGGTCGGATGTTCAGAGCGTTGCTCCAGTGAAGCAGCCAGTTGCAGCGTTGTGCTGTCATCGTCGGCAACCGTTACCCACTCGTTGAGTGTTGGCTCACCCTGCGTCAGGGTACCGGTTTTATCAAATACCACGGCATTGGCCTGTTGCAACGCCTGTAACGCGGTGCCCTGACGAAACAGTACGCCCAAATCTGCGCCTCGACCGGTACCCACCATAATCGACGTTGGCGTGGCCAGCCCCATAGCACAGGGACACGCAATAATAAGTACCGCAACGGCATTAACCAGCGCAAACGTTAGTGAGTCTTCACCAGCAGCAAAAAACCACACAATAAAGGTGAGTAACGCTGCCGCCATCACCGCCGGTACAAACCATAAGGTGATCTTGTTAACGGTATCCTGAATAGGCAATTTGGCACCCTGCGCCTGCTCCACCATACGGATAATTTGCGATAATACCGTTGTCTCGCCTATCGCGGTGGCCTTAAAACGCAGCGTCCCGCGCTCGTTAATCGTGCCGCCGACGATCTTATTATCCGCCCGCTTATGCACCGGTTCAGCCTCGCCCGTGATCATGGCTTCGTTAACGTAACTGTCACCACTAATGACTTGACCATCGACGGGGATCTTTTCGCCCGGACGCACTTCGATTTCGTCGCCCTTGGCTAATTCCTTAACCGCAACTTCTTTTGCGTCGCCATCTCGTATAACGCGCGCGGTTTTACTTTGTAACCCCATCAGGCGCTGAATCGCATCCGATGTATGACTTTTGGCCCGCGCTTCCATAAAGCGACCCGCCAGAATCAAGGTAACGATAACCGCTGATGCTTCGAAGTAAACACTCACTGATTCGGCCGGTAACCACTGCGGCATAATGGTCGCGACAATAGAATAACCCCAGGCCGCGGTTGCCCCCAGCGCGACTAAAGAGTTCATGTCCGGCGCACCTTTGAGTAAAGCCGGAATACCGATTTGATAAAAACGCCGCCCCGGCACAAACAATACAATGCTCGTTAACAGCAACTGTATCCACCAACTGGTTTGTAAGCCCAGGCTGTTATGAACCCAGTTCGAAAATGCCGGCACCATGTGATTGCCCATGGCCAGAATAAACACCGGTAAGGTTAATAAAGCCGATAAGGTCAATTCTTTGCGCAGGCCCGAGTACTCACGTTGCTGACGCTCACGCTGTTCGCGCATCTCTTTATCGCGGTCAATAATCTCGTGGGCATCGTAGCCGGCGTCCTGTATCGCTTTAATCAGCGTATCAGTGGACACGTTATTAGCGGTAACTTCAGCTGCGTCCGAGGCAAGGTTTACCGATACCTGCTCAACGCCGTTAACGCCGGACAGTGCTTTATCGACACGGCTTGCGCACGAGCCACAGTTCATGCCGCTAACACTTAACCTGATGGTCTGATGACTCATTCTGACTCCTTTTGTTGTAACGTTAACAACAACCAAAATACAATAAGCTGTGCTACTTCTACGTAACGCTGAATGGCTCCGCGGATTTCAAACATCGGATAGGACGTCATGACTAAAAATCCTAACACGGTTACCGTGGCCAGCAGCACCAACGCGACGCGAACCAACCAGCTGGTTTTGGGCGTTAGCGCAAGCAGTAAAGTACCAAGCGCGAAGCCAAAATAACTGATAACAGCCACCACGTTATGGATAGCCTGCGAACTGCTGCCATCTATAGGACAGCCGGCATCGCATGGCGCCAGCGCCGAGGCTAAATAGCCAAACGGCCATAAAAATAACAACAACCAACCCACATGGCTTACCGAGCGCACGCGTAATTGACTGCGTATCGACACCAGAAAACTAAATGCGATCATGGCTAGCGGAATAAAACCCACCCAACCCAGCACGCCGGCATTGGGCGTATCCGTCGCATTGATCTCGCTAATGTACTGGCCAATATGGTCAAAGCCCGGCTTGACCCAACTGGCGACCAACTGCAGGCCGAGCCAAAAAACCGTCAGAATAATAAGCTGGGGAACATAGCCTTGTTGTTTTGCCGCGTCATTAGAAGCCAAAATTTGTCTCCAATTGGATTACTGTTGCGTTACTAAGTGTCCTCAAATCATAACACCATTATGCGTCAAAGTTTTGTTATGCTTATAACCATGACGCCGTTGCCAATGAGGATATAAAAGTGTCAATACGTGTTTTAGGCTGTAGTGGTGGTTTGAGTGGCGAAAATCAACAGGGTTCCACCTGTATTCAAATCAGTCCTTCGACACTCATTGATGCCGGCACCGGCCTTGCCAGCTTGAGTCTGGCAGAAATGAGCCGAATCCGTCATATCTTCCTGACGCATGCGCACATGGATCATATCGCCGCGTTACCGACCTTTTTAAGCAACCTGTTTGAGCAGGATAACCTACCCGTCAAGGTGTATGGACTAGCTGAGACGCTGGCTCGATTGAAGGCTAATATTTTTAACGACGAGATTTGGCCTGATTTTACTCAGGTTACAGACGGGCAACAGTCAGTTGTCGAACTCGTCGAGGTCGCGGCCGGCGACATTATCGAGCACGACGGCAGGACACTAGAGCTGTTCGCGGTTAAACACAAAATTCCCACCGTTGGGTACTCGGTAAAAAGCGAACACATGCATTACGTATTTTGTGCAGACTGCACCGAGTCCGCACAATTAGTCGCTGATTTAAACCGCCTGGCGCCTATTGACGTGCTGATGATTGAGTGTGCATTCCCCGATCGCTTAATCGAAGTGGCTGAAAAGACCCAGCACATGACGCCGGGTATGTTACAACGCACACTGGCCCAGGTTAACGGCGTAAAACACGTGTGGGTTACCCACCTAAAGCCAAGTTACGAAAAAGAGCTGCGCAACACCCTCAGCGGCGGTCACTGGACAGTTCTATAGGTCGCGCATGCTGCGCGACTGTGATGTTAGTTATTTTATTGCGGCCTTTAACTCAGCCGGCTTGTAAATGGTCGATATCGCATAGTAGCGACCACCCTTTGTATTAATGGTAATGGTGCCGTAGTTAAACCAACGTCCCACGTAACCCTGACTTACAATAACCGAGCTCAAGTCATCAAGTTCGATGGCCACCTCTTCCGAGAAAAAAGCCCCATATTTAGCCAGTAGCCGTTGGTTGGTCAGTACAATACGCGTTCGCCGGTATTGCAAATAGACCTTCACGGCATCAATAACAATAAACAACAACCAGCCAATAGAAATGAATGCCCCATCGCCGCTAAAAACAAGATCAAGCAGCACTCCAACCAAAAAAATGGCAAAGGTTTCAAACAGAATGACATAGCTCACCCAGGAGCGGTGAATAACCTCTTCGTCGTCACGTAATGTGATAGCCATGAGCTTCCTTGCTAGTATAGTTTTCTAATTAGAAAACACTGATATTTAAATAACTCTTCCTAAATTGCAACTAGTCACCGATAGCCGAAAAGCTGCCTGCTAATACACCACCGTCAATGGTAATTTCTGAAGCATTGATATAATTGGCTTCGTCAGAGGCCAGCAGAATACAGATAGCGGCCACTTCGCTGACCTCACCAAAACGCTTCATTGGGCAGGCATCAACGATTTTTTGCATATTCAGCTCGCGAGCAGGGCCGGTGCCTAACATCGGATCCCATATGGGTGTCATGATGGCGGCAGGGTGCACGGAATTACAACGGATTGGCAGGTTCTCCTGGGCACAATAAAGCGCGACTGACTTGGTATGATTGCGGATGGCCGCGCCGGTAATTACTATGACTTTATCGTTTAAGCGCATCACCTTCTCCTAGTTACGCATACGTGATGAAACTATAGGTCATACAGCAATTAATAGGCTAGCTTTGATGTAATTCAGTCGGTTGTGATGCGCACGCCGTTTTATCCCGGTACATTCGTTGGTCGGCCAGTTGTAATAAATTTTCGGCTGAGCCATCATCCTCACCACTTATCGCCATACCGATACTTAAACTTGGATAAATTTGCTCATCACCGACTGTAATAGGCAGGCTTTCACCATAACGTTTAATTTTTTCTGCCAACTTTTGCGCTTCCGACTCATTCAGGCGGTTAGCAATAATGAGGAATTCATCGCCCCCCATACGCGCAACCACGTCGCCACCGCGAACAACTTCCGCCAATGACAGGGCGACACGACGCAGTAATTCATCGCCTGTCTCATGACCATAATTGTCGTTGATATATTTAAAGCGATTGAGATCAATCACAAAAACTGCAAACTTGCTAGAGCGTCCTTTGCTGAGCAAGCTATGTAAGTAACTTAAGGCAAAGCGGCGATTCTTTATATTGGTCAGGACATCTTCGTTAGCAAAAAAGCGCTCGGTGCGGTAGAGCTTCCATAACACAAAGCCGCCCCAAAAAAGCCCGCTGTAGAATAATAACAGCAGCAACTGCCCTAAAATAATTGCACTCTTCTGATAGTCATTTAATGCCACATTAAATGTGGCCGCGATCCACCATTCGCCGTTGGGAATAATCAACAGGCCCTGGTAGTCAGGTTGCTCAAAGGTATCCAAGCCACCTTCAAAAATTTGTCCGCCTCTACCACTGCCATTAACTCCCCGGATTGCTATTGTATATTGTTGATTACTTAACAACCCGGCAGATTCCATCAGTCTTGTGTAATCAATGACAACACTTATTACGCCCCAGTAGTTATCACTACGGGGATAATCGTAGAAGATTGGCAACCGCACGATGATAGCGCGCCCACCCTGCACGAGTTCGAGCGGCCCTGCTAAAAAAACATCTTTGAGTTCGCGCGCTTTTAAAACGGTGGGGTATTGATCGACTAGCGATTTTAAATCCAGCCCGATGGCCTTCTCGTTACCAGCAAGTGGGTAATTTTTACGAATGATATCGTCGGGGGCGACACCAACATTTCGAACAAAAGTTGATTTGCTCATTAGTTGCTTCGCAATACTCTCAAAGTTTTGAAACGCCTCATCGGGATCGATGGTAAACACTGTCGCGAGACTGTCTGCTAAAAAAACATCTCTAAACAGCGCAGATTCAAGCTGTGACTTAGCCAACAACAGCTCTTCTTGCGCTTCATTTTTCAACGATTGGCTAAGCCGTTCCGTGGCAAGTTCGGCTAACCATGACGAGAACAGCCATGCGAGCAATAACCCCACAAAATACAACGGCAGAGCTAATGCCCAATGCTTCTTTTTCATTCGCAATAGAGAATACTCATCGTCAATCGGAAACACCTGGCGGTGCCATTTAATTAAACAAAAGTAATATTAATATCGATGAAGTTTAACAAGCTTCCAAACACAGTGCTACTGATGATGGTCATTTTTAATCAGAACTTTGCAATCGGTTTTTAAATCAGTAACGTACTTAGGGAGACTATAACCAAAGTATACCAATGGGCTAACAATGGCGTTTAATGAGTCTGAACAATCGCGGATTATCGAGATGGCCTGGGAAGACCGCACGCCGTTCGAAGCGATTGAACAACAATTAGGTTTAAGCGAAAAAGAAGTGGTTAAGTTTATGCGAAAGCAATTAAAGCCCAGTAGTTTTCGGCTTTGGCGTGCACGCGTATCAGGCCGCAATACTAAACATAAAAAATTACGCCCGGCTGGCGTTGAGCGAGGCTACTGCCCCACTCAATACAAACACCGTTAAAGCATGCTTTTTAAAACATCGTCCTTACGAATAAAGTGATGATGTAAGGCAGCACCAGCATGCAAAATAATCAGCACGATTAAGGCGAGGGCTAACCAGCCATGCATTTCTCTGAAGATGGCATAGCGTTCGATATCGACGCTAAGTGCGGCCGGTAACCGAAACAGCCCGAAAACCTCGACCGGCCGACCTGCCAGGTATTGCATTAGATAGCCGGATATCGGCATTAACGCCATCAAAGCATAGAGTAACCCATGCGATAATTTTGCAACCGATGCCTGCAAGCGACTCAGGCCTTGCGGTAAAGGCGGCACAGAAGAAGCCAATCGAATGACCAAGCGCACTACCACAAGAACCGCTGCTACCACGCCAAAGCCTTTATGAATCGTCAGCAGGGTTAATTGCCACGGCTCTAAAGACTGCACCATCAATAAACCGGCCGCTAGCATCGAGATGAGCAAGGCTGCCATTGCCCAGTGCATGATGCGCATCGTTAACGAAAAGCGATTAGTCATTTTGCTACTCCTCAAACGCACCATTTAATACCTCCACCGCGCGGCGGCGGTATGATTCCGCATAGGCCGCGGAGCGCGCACGTAGGATAGGGTCGCGGGTTGCTTCAATCCCATCGGGCAATACTAACGGGTCGTAGTTAATCTCATGGCAATCGCCATTTAACTGCGACTGCCAATCACTAATAGCGATCTGCCCCGCTACAATTTGCTCACGCGATTCAGGCCAGCCGACAGCGGGATCATTTTCATCATCCTCGCTCGTTGCCAACGTGAACACCCAGTCAAAAATCACCGGACCTGCGGCCAATCGTTCTGTTAGTTCGTTCTGTAACGCGTCATCTCCGTCAAAAGATGTGGTGGCGACGTTAACCGTTGGTCTCATTGCCCAACGTACAGGCTGCTTGTCGCCATTATCGTTAATGAGGTAAAACGCATTGATACTGTGATATTGCTCGGCGGCAAAACTGCCACTGGGCTGGTAGTTATCTTTCCAGGCAGTGAAGTCAGCACTCTCGGGATGCTCGGCAAAGAACTCTGCAATCGTGCCACTTTGTATGGCTTTAATCTGCTGGTAAAAGGTATGAGGATCGGAAACCGCCATCACCGGCGGTGTATTCATGGCAATGCGCCACTGCTGCGCTGCACTGGTTGCAAAGCTTAACGCTAAACTACGCACCGGCGCTTTTAAATCCGGGGCTGATGGGTTATTGCCGGCAATAGAAAATCGGCCCACAAAGGGATAAGCGCCTTTATTAAAAACGGCAGCATTCGAATAATCGGTTAGTGAGCCATTGGATCGAAACTCACCGGTTACGCAAATACCCTTAGCATGCGCACGCCTGAAGCCTTCATGCCCCGTTTGGCCCTGTTGTAAGTCTACAAACTGCTGTGCAGTAACTCGCTCGGACTGCTGTGCAAACACTAGCATCGGCAGAGCTAATACCCCCAAAAAATACGTTTTCATTGATCGTCCTGCGTCTGATGGCCTTCATACCTTGAGTTGGAGATAAATACCCGCTTTACAGCAATTAAGTTCACTACTGAGGGTACATACGTCGCAGGCTTACGTTGTAGCAGGTCAATAACCGTATTGACGCTCTGCTTTAACTGCTCTAGCTTATAGAAAACAACAACAAAACAGGAAGTTACCTATGTCAGATTTTAAAGAGTATAAAGTCATTCACGTAGCCGAAGGTGGCTGCGGGACACTTTTACTAGGCTCCAGTGGACTACCACTTAAAAAGATCGAGTCGGTTTTGAATGAAGAAGCCGCCAACGGCTGGCAGATGGTGTTTCAGGTGTTGGAGCAAAAGCGTTTTTGGCTGTTCTGGACGCGTGAAGCTGCTATTTTGACGCTGGGGCGGCGCTAAACATAATGAAAGCCGCCATACTATCGGCTATTCGTTGGTATCAACGTCGTGGCGGTTCACGGCACTTTTTTAATATCGACTGTAATTTTGAGCCCTCATGTTCGGAGTACACCTATCAGGCGATAACGCATTATGGCGTTCGTCGGGGGCTAAAAATGGGCTGGCGGCGTATTCGCCGCTGTAACAATCCTGATTGTGTATACAAACATTATGATCCCGTGAGGTCTCCCCATGACACTGCCAACAATGCAGGAACTTAGCGACCGCGAAGAGCATCTGCGCGAACAGATTCGGCAACTTAGCGATGAACAACGCAAACACTACTACCGGCTTGAACGGCAGCAACTAAAAGATCCGGATACCTACGCCGTACTGAATTACTTTTTTATTGCCGGCTTACACCACTTTTATCTGGGCAGAACTAACCGTGGCCTTATTAACATTGCGCTGATGGTGGTTGGGTTGCTACTGCTGCCGTTATTTGCCCCGTTGGGCGTTATTCTGCTAATCACCGTGTTTATCGTTGAATTACCGCAGTTGTTTAAATCACAACGCATTGTTTATGCGCATAACCTGGACTTAATGGACGATATTCTGGAAACAGTGCGCGGGTGACGCGCACGCGGCCATTACCAGGCAAGCCGCGCGGATACGCGCGTCTCTTCAATATTCAGTGAAAACGACCAGCCATTGCGCTCACACAGTCGTTCAACGATACCCAGGCCCAAACCATAGCCGTGGGAGGACGCCATATCGGTTGGCGTACAACGCTCCTCGGCGTTGTTGCTCATCGGATTGATGATGACCAGTTCATGCGTTCTAATGATAATAATGATCGCCCCCTGCCCCTCGAACGCATGTTCAAACGCATTACGCACCAAGTTATTAACCGCGATAGAAAAAGCCTGCGGGTGCCCGACGACACTCGGGTTCTCCTGCGCATCGATACGCTTGTGACTGCTCCCCGCCCTAACGGGCGAGGCTTCCAAATTCTCAGGCAGCAACCGGCGCGTGGCCGGATTTACGCAAGCCTCCATTGGCAGGAACCGACAGTCCTTCGGCTCTTAGTTTGATAACCCCCTGCTGGCGGATATTGATCGCGGCGTTTACGTCGCGTTCAAGCTCTGCTGTACAAGCAGGGCACGACCAGTTACGCACCGACAACGGCAGGGTGTCTACCTTGTGCCCACAGCAGGAGC